>Ga0154517_132_pt1 | contig 56145 bp, 38 predicted proteins | sample RifGroE2_FD_115996 | JGI IMG/M metagenome (GOLD analysis project Ga0154517, IMG submission 115996) | Bacteroidetes bacterium GWE2_42_24
ACCTGGGAATGGTATAAAACTTTTGGCAGCCTGACCGAAAACAGTTGTTGGGGTGTAGTCAGAAATGATGAACACAACTGGATGATACTTTCAACAACTGCCATTGGGGCATCGGGCGAAAGTTGCGATGTGAAATGTACAGGCCAAGGGCATTATGATGTCTGGATGTTCGAAATCAAAGACTGTGATCAATACCAGCCATCTATCCCAACCCGTCCGGAGGGTCCAGATACACTGCTCTGTTCCGTTCTTACTCCATTAAGCACATACACTACCCGAACAGTCGCGTCAGCAGATGGTTACGACTGGCAATTGTTGCCTGCCGTGGCAGGAATGACAGCATCAACCGACACCTCAATGGTAGTTACATGGAACCCGGCTTACGAGGGCAATGCTACGCTGAAGGTACGCAGCCTCAATACCTGCGGAACAAGCCAGTGGAGTGATTCATTAGTACTTCAGGTACGAACCTGTATCGGGATAAATGAAACCAATGAGATAGGTTTCCTGGTATGGCCAAACCCGGCTAATGACAAGGTTTATTTCGGGATTGCACAGTTTCTCCGGCTTCCGGCAGTCATAACCATAGCCGATGTTACCGGCAGGGTCATCTTCAGGAGCGAGATAAGCGGGCAGCAACTAATCTGGGATACCCGTCTGGTATCATCCGGGATGTACATTTACACCCTTACCTGCAACGGCATGAGCCGCACTGGGAAGTTGGTGATAAAATAATTATGATTATCATTACCGGCGGTTATACCGCCGGCAATGATTAAAAAAACTGTAACATGGTAAGACGATTAGTATTTCTTCTCCTTTTTTCTTTATCATTGATGATGCCTGTTATCAGCCAGAATAAGGAAGAGTGTCCATACCAGATTACATGGCAAGGTTGTTTTGGTACTCAATATTGGGAAAATGAATCTGCATTTTGTAAAACAATTGATAGTGGATATATTATAGCTACATCTGTCATTCCAATAAACTCAATCAATCCTGATGGGTTGGGTGGAGAAGATATCCAGCTGATTAAACTGAATAAAAACAGGGAGACAGAATGGTCAAAGTATTATGGAGGCAGTTCGGCTGATATATGTGGTAGTATTGTTTCAGATGGGAAAGGCTACTATTACATAAGTGGCAATACCTGGTCTTCCGACAGTAATGTTCAATCGTATAATCATGGGTTTGGTGATAACTGGATTTTTAAAATTGACAGTTCGGGAGACATCGTCTGGGAACATTGTTTTGGTGGTTCCGGGGAGGATTATGGAGGTGGTTTGCGGCTGTTGTCTGATGGTAATCTGATTTCCTTTAGCGCAAGTTCGAGCAGCGATGGTGACGTGGGTGTCAATTACGGATTTCTTGATGTCTGGCTCTTTATTTTCACACCCGAAGGAGAGATACTTCAGAACAAAGTGCTAGGGAACCATATTCACAACAGTATTCTGGACCTAATAGAAACCAATGATGGGGGATTTTTCTTTACTTCACAGGGGTGTCCTGGCGGGATGATCCCGCCCACGGGGTATCATGGCGATGATGATGTATGGTGTGTGAAACTAGATCGACAATTTAACATTGAGTGGCAAAAGCTTTATGGAGGAGCATACAACGAATATGGATTATACGGGATAAAAGAGCTTGATAATGGTTATGTTTTCCTGGCTCGAACCAATTCTAACGATGGTGATGTTTCCGGATTGACAGGGACGCCCGGAAGCAACAGCACGATGAATATCTGGGTTGTACGAATTGATAGTAACGGTAATCTGATTTGGCAGCAATGCTTTGGCAGTGGAAAATTAGATTATACCCGAGACATCTTCCCAACAGAAGATAAAGGATTTATCATTTTTGGTGACAGGGGAATGACATTAGATTGTTTTCCATCTGGAGCCTATAGCGATGTGTGGGTTATTAAAACAGACAGTATCGGTAATTTAGAGTGGCAGGTAACTTATGGGGCATTTTCGAATGACCATTGCTGGGGTGCCATAAAGAAAGATGAATTTAGCTGGATGATTTTATCCACTATTTGGGCAATGGTAGATACTTGTGATGTTAAGTGTACGCATATAGGTAGTAGTGATGTGTGGATGTTCGAGATCAAAGACTGTGATCAATACCAACCATCTACCCCAACCCGTCCGGAGGGTCCCGATACACTGCTCTGTTCTGTTCTTACTCCGTTAAGCATATACACTACCCGGGCAGTCGCATCAGCAGATGGTTACGACTGGCAATTGTTGCCTGACGTAGCAGGAATGACAGCATCAACCGACACCTCAATGGTAGTTACATGGAACCCGGCTTACGAGGGCAATGCTACGCTGAAGGTACGCAGCCTCAATACCTGCGGAACAAGCCAGTGGAGTGATTCATTAGTACTTCAGGTAAGAACCTGTATTGGAATTAATGAAACCAATGAGATAGGTTTCCTGGTATGGCCAAACCCGGCTAATGACAAAGTAGTTTTCAGCTACACTATCCCCGAAACCAAAGAGGGAGCCCAGCTCACGATCACCGATGCCTTGGGTCGACAGATAATAACCTTCGATTTAAACGGTTCACGGGGAGAAAAAATTTTACACACACACAACCTTAGGCCAGGAGTCTACTTTTACACACTCAGCACCGTCAATGTGTCAAAAGTTGGTAAATTGGTGATAAGCTATTAGGATAGCGGGTCAAATCAATATATTTGTTTTCCCAGAACCCTGAAAGGTTCTATTTTGTCCTTTTTCCAGCACCTATCGCAAGGTAGTTTAGCAGCAAAACTATACCGATGGGAGCTAGATTTCGCGAATACATGGCGGCTCAAGGTACCAACCGCCGCAGGCACGGGCTGGCAGGTGCCAACTTAGCCACTATACCTCTTGAGATAGAAATTCAGAATGTAGTTACCAGAGACGAACTACCACAACTCAATGATGAGTTACTTAAGCAGTTCAACTCCGAGGTTAAGCAATGGGGAACTTCAGTTCTACAGGAACTGCGTTACAATATCCCCGAGATGGGAATAGAGGGGACGGAGCTTACAGATTCTCTTCGGACAAACTTCCGAAAGAATGCCGGAGGTATTAATCGCATCGGGTTTTCCTTTCGGCCTCATGGCGTTTATATCCATAAAGGAGTTGGGCGTGGATACCAGATGCAAGGAGGTGTGGTGGTCCGAACCGCCAAAGGAGAACCTAAACCTCAGGAACGATACCCGAAACCGTGGTTCAACCCAGTGATCGAAGCCTTTATTAATGATCTCAACCAGATCGTTGGCAAGTACTATGCTACGGCCGTAATGAATACAGTCAGAATTTACATCCCGTAGCGTATGGCAACCAACATCAAAGACTTTCGTTTCTCGATATATATTAACAACGACGCTGCCAGGAAGTCGCTCATCGAGATGGAGCAGCTCAGCGATAAGTACACTGTCGCATTGGATAAATTGGCCAAGGCTGGCAAATCCAACACGGCCGAATATGCTCAAACAAAAACAAAGCTCGACCAGGTTAAGGCCGCCATGACCGACATGAGCAGGCAAGCCGGCATCACATCTTTGTCAATCACTCAACTTACAGCACTAAAGAAAACCCTGAACTATGAGTTTTCAAGGGCCATTCCGGGTACAGCTCACTGGGAAAAATTAAAAACAGACATCCAGACTGTGAACGCGAGGATGTCTCAACTTCGCATCCAAAACAATCAAACTGGCCTCTCTATAGGTAAAATTGCCGATGGTATGAATCGCTACATCGGGATGATTACGATGGCCGCCGCATCCCTCACGGGTCTGATTCTTGGAGTGCGCAAAACCATCGACGCCTATGCTGAGTGGGATGACAAGCTGGCCGACGTGATGAAAACAACAGGTCTCACCAAGGATCAGGTAAAAGAACTTAACAACGAACTGGCAAAAATAAGCACCCGCACCCCGCAGATCGAACTGCTCAACTTGGCCAGGGATGCTGGTAAACTTGGGATAACAGGCACAAAAAACATTCGTGATTTTGTGGAAGCCGGTAACCAGATTAATGTCGCCCTGGGCGAGGATCTGGGTGAGGATGCCATCAAAAATATTGGCAAAATGGTTGGTGTATTCGAAAAATCAACCAAACAACTTCAGAATGCTGACCTTAAAACACAAATGTTGGCTGTAGGCAGCGCGGTCAATGAACTGGGAGCAAGCAGTACCGCCAGCGAGCCTTATCTGGTGGCATTTGCCGGACGACTGGGAGGTGTAGCCAAACAAGCCGGCATCAGTATGACTTCAATATTAGGCTTTGCTTCAGCCCTTGATCAGGACATGCAACAGGTCGAGATGTCGGCCACTGCACTTCAAAACTTCATCATGAAGCTGATGGGAGATCCAGCTAAGTTTGCAAAACTGGCTGGGATCGAGGTAACAAAATTTACTCAATTGCTGAATACCGATGCCAATGCAGCTATAAAACAAATGCTGACGGCATTGAATCAGAAAGGAGGGTTCCAGGCACTAATACCGATATTTCAAGATATGGGACTCGATGGTGCACGCGCCACAGGTGTGCTGTCGTCCATGGCTGGCAGTATCGATAAGATTGAAGTAGCCCAGACCATTGCTAACAAAGCAATGAATCAAGGGGTATCAATAACAAACGAGTATAACACGAAAAACAACACTGCCCAAGCTGAACTTGAGAAAGCACGTAAAGGATTCCAGGCGATGGCGGTAGAACTGGGAGAAAGGCTTGCCCCGGCCATGACATTTAGCACTAACGGGATGAGTTACTTCCTGAAGGCTTTGAAGATTACCATTGAGTTCGTTGCTGAACATAAACGAGCAATCGGTACTTTAATAATTACATTAATTACTTACCAGGCTACTGTAAAAGCATTAGCATTAATTGAGGCTATTCGCAACAAAGAAGGCGCTATCGGGTTGGCATTAATAAAAGCCAGAGCTCTGGCCGAGAATGCCGGAATCATTATAACACAAGCATACGCTGCGGCTACTATGTTGTTATCAGGAAACATCAAAGGAGCCACGCAAGCTGTACGTGTTTTAAATACCGCAATTAAAGGATCGCCATGGGGTTGGTTAGCTGCTGCAATTGGCGCAGCAGTAGCATATTTAATCATTTTCAAAGAAAAATCAGACGAAGCATCAAAATTTACCGAGTATTACAATCAGGCACTAGAGCGAAATACAGAATTACTTGTAGCAGAACAGGCTGAATTTAAAGGACTCATTCGCCAGGCTATGAGTGCTAATGAAGGCACTGAGCTTCGCAAAAACTTGATTGATCAACTCAACCAAAAGTACCCTGGTTTTTTAAGCCATTTAGATGCTGAACGTGTATCGAATGGTGAACTTTCCAGAATGCTTGACAACGTTAATGCTATGTACAGGCAAAAATTCAAGCTCGTAAAAGAAAATGCCCGAATAGATGCTCTCACAAAACAATTGTCGGACAAAGAGCTGGAAAAAATGAAGATTGAAGATGAACTGGCTAAACTTAGGGGAAAGGCTATAACTGATGGTACTAGTGAAGCTAAACGAGAAAAAGAACTTCAATCAAAATTATCACAGATCAACCTGGAGCAAAATTTAATTGAGGGTAATATTGAATTAGTTCAAAATAAGGCTAATCAAACAAAACAAGAGATTGAAAATATCCTTAATCCTTCAATTGATGAGCTTGAGAAGAAAATTGCCCAATATGATAAAGCCTGGAAAATTTACCACGATCGAGCATCTAAAGCAGAAAAAGAAGGTAGGCCAGAAGATCAAAAATATTATTTAGAGCAGTCAGCTACAGTTGCTATTGCAAAAACTGACGCTGAAAATAAACTTGCCGTCAAGAAAAAAGAAGAAGAAGACAAGAAAAAAAATAGAAAAATAACCACTGATGATAATATAGACGTTATAAACGGTAAAGTCAATCCAGCCGATAAAAAGGCAATGCTGGAAGCTAAAAGAGCTGAACAAAAGGCTTGGGATGAGCTTGAAAAAATCCTTGACAAGGAACTGGAAACAGAAGGTAAGAACGGCAAAAACAATATTTCTAAAGGCCTTAATACAGAATTAAGCAAAGCTACTACCGATAAAAAAGAGAAGGATGCATTGGTTAAAAACCAAATGGACTTCGCTAATTCTATTAGGGATAGTGCATGGGCTTTAGCACAAGAAGAAATTGCTGCAGAGGAGGAAGTCAATGAATTTTATAAATATGCTACTCAAGCAACAATGGCTGCAAAACAGCGACAGTTCGATGCAGCATTTCAATCACTTGACGACATAAAGGCTATTTTTAATGAAGAAACGGCAGCTTTTAAAGCGGCAGCAATTGGACAAGCTATTATAAATACATATGCCGGTGCCACTGCTGCATTTGCACCACCACCAGTTGGTGCAGGACCTATTTTGGGTCCAATATTGGCCGCAACTACAATTGCAGCTGGACTAGCTAACGTTGCCAAAATTATTAATCCACAATATGCCGAAGGCCGCTACCCCGTGATCGGAGCCTCCGATGGCCATACCTATAACGCCGCTTATCAGAGCACGCCCCGCACAGGGTTATACACCAAAGCTACGCTGTTGGGTGGTTTGGGTCTGGTAGGTGAGCGGGGTTCAGAGATCGTGATCAGCAACCCACACGTTCGCCACCTGCAGATGAACTACCCCGAAGTGATCAATACCATCTACCGAACAGCAACACGTGTGCCACAATTCGCCGCAGGAAATTACCCGGCACCGGGATATGGAACAAACACACAAGCTGACCAACAGAAAAGTAATGGAAAGGAGGATTTAATGATAGAGTTGCTCACAAGAATAGCTCGATCAAATGAAAAACCATTCAGAGGCTTTATTACCTATAACGATTTGAATGATATAATAAATGAAGTGGCAAAAATCGAAAACGGATTAAAATAACATTATTCATGTCTATAAGCCTACAACAGACTCCCGGCCCAGTAAATCTCCTCTGCGACGAGGTGAAGCTGGCATTCATAGCAAATGGCCGTTTACAGATACCCGGGAGCAAAGCTCAGGCCACATTTGGAAATGTCCCGGGAATTAATATGCCTACAGGACACTGGGTAGAACTTCAATGGAACGGCATCACCGAACGAATATACTTCGACGGGCTTAATACTTCCGGCAATTCGTGCACAAAACTCACAACCACTAATGCCCAGATCTGGACCCGGGATCATCTTGCTGAGGCTCTCAGATCGAATTATAACATTGTACACGATTTTGATGTGAATGTTACCACCAACAATTCACTAACCTTAACAACCAGAAACAAGCAGGCCACAGGCCTTACCATCATCCAGCGAACCGGGTATAACCCTGGGATGTGGTTTTACGTGAACAACCAGGGGGCAGATCCGGTATATCAGCCAGGTTATGCCATCATCGTGCAGACTTATGTAAAAACAGCAAATGGTGTCACTACGCTGGTAAATGAAGACCGCTTGACACCCGATTCTTCAGGGTATGCCGAAGCCGATTTTGGTGAGCTGCTGCGTGGTTTTGTAACACCTGTTGTCGCAATCAGCAACAACGAATTAGTGACAAAGCGTACCAGCATGGTATGCACCTTCTGGTTCCGGTACGGTGAGGTTTGGAATGGCGACTACCAACGCCTGTATACAACACCAGAATACAAAGGAATATGGGGCGGGCTTAGTACCGTGGCAAAAAGTTATATAGACAACAATATGGCAGACTGGTACCAGCGTCTGCAGCTTGACAAACTATTTCTTAACAACATGCCTTCCTACATCCCTACCACAACCCAGGCACCGCAGCGCCTCTATTGGATGTGTATGCAGAGTGGACTGGCCTCTGTCAACATAAAAATGAAAGGATGGAACACTGGAGGCATAAACAACGATGTTGTGGCTACAATTGCCAATCCTGAGCAATACATGATTTACGAGATTGATACCTCATACCAGCGAATGATGTATAACGGGTGGGCAGCTCCTAATGATCTGCGCTACGAGATAACAATCCAGACAACTGACGGTACTATACTGGCCGGTCCACAGGGGTACTGGATAGACAGGAGGCAATCGAGGCATGAACGGTATTTCATGTTCCGGAATTCACTTGGCGGGTTCGACACCCTTATTGCCCGCGGACTTCAAGATACAACATTGCAGATAGACCGCTACATTACACAGTACAACGCCGACGGACTACGACAAGCGTGGCGTAACGAGGCAAGCCGGCAAATGACTCAGAACACTGGTGGGCTCAGGGCTGATTACAAACGATACCTGGCCGAACTTATGCTGTCTACTTATGTACAACTTATTGTGCCTGGACATAGAACACTCAACGTGATCATAACCGACAGCGAGGTCAATACGGATACCGATGACGAACAACGTCCGACGCTCGAATTCACTTTCGTACCTGCATCAAAGGATCAGTTTTATTCAAGATATTATTGAAAATGATTACGATTAAAAAAGATGGACAGCCATTCGACCTTGGTGATATAAAAATGACATTCAGGCTTCGCTCACCGCTTTGGAATGACATCCCCTCACATACATTCAGCTTTGACATTGATGCTACCGACCGAAACTTAAGACTAACCGGGTACCTGCATCGTCCTTCATCAAACCTTGACGGCAAAACAGATATTCCGGTACAATGCTCCATTCACGGGTGGATAATGGGGGCCACGTTACGTGTGGAATTAGCAACAGAGAAAACAATCCGTTGCCATTTGGCAATCGACAACGGACAAATGAATGTGGGATGGGGGGATCAATACCTGAATGAGATGGATTTTCCAACCATCGCCCGAAATGGCGGAGTTAGTATGATAATGCTTTACAACAAAGACAAATCCTCCGACCAGGTGGCTTGCCAGTTTCCACCAATAAGAATCCCTGAATTTTTCGGGAGTATGGAATCAGACGACGCATTGACTTATACCGGTTGGGTAAACTATTATGATCCGGAAACAGGGCAATACAAGTTTCCTACTGTTGATTTCAACAATGGATCTATCAGGGTACCCACTGTATCGGTACCACAGTTTTATCTCAGGTGGATAATTCGTCAAATTGTGGAGTTAAACGGGATGAAATTAGATCCGCGGTTCATGAGCACGGGGGTACTAAAAGAGATGCTGGTGTTTAACAACCGGTGTTGTGAAGAGAAGCGCCGACGTGATTATTTTAGGGCAACAAAAACGGCGCAACAGACATATTCCAACCGATCGGTATTGATCTTTAATGATGAAACAACGCCACCCAATGCCGACGACAATAACAGCTACAACCCTGTCACCGGACAGATTACTATTCGAAATTCCGGGGTACATGAGATTGCTATCGGAATTAATGCTACAGCATTGGATGGAAAACGTTACGCTATTATTGACGGGTACTCGTATCTTCTTAACGAAGGATTTACCTTAATTAATCATACTCATTATTATGGGACAAATCAGATTGGCCACACTTTTTATTGTGAAATATACTGCTATTATACAGATGGCGAAGTTGAATATCCAGTCCCGATAACCGTTCTTGCGAATTCATACATGGCTGGACGTAATTCATCATTGAGTGACCTACCAGGACTTTATTCTGATGGCTTCATTGACTCTAAATTTCACATGCCACATGTTAAAGTAAAGGATTTTCTGAAATGGTTATTGGATGGATTTGGGATGGCAACTATATTTGATGCTGCGGCAAACCAGGTAAAGTTTGTAGTGCTTGATGAAGTACTTAGGAAACCTGCCAGCCGACAGCTGGGCAACCTGGATGAGGGAACCGAGTACTCTCCGGCCCTTATAAACGGGATGAATTACGAGTTTGACATATCTTCCGATGATGCACCTGTGGTTGATCAGGTCTCCGGGCTTGAGTTCCTTGGTAACTTTGCAACTACTTACGAGCTTCCAATGCCGGAAAACTCCAGCTACTATGCCTATGTATATACAATAGGCAAATTCTACGTATATGAATGGAACGATACATCTGCCAGGTATGAATGGCAGCCAAAAACAGACTATATCAAACCCTTGACTACAGGTTTAGGAGAAATGGAAGTAAAGCCCGCATGGCATCCACCGGTAAATTTTTATGAAGGAGATATTTTTGGAACCACACCGTGGATCGGGTGTTCAGGTAGCTCACCATACTTTAGGGTAGGAATCAACAGTACTCCTTTTCTACTTATGATGTACCATGGCTTGCAACCCGGGATGCTGAGAGTTGACGATATAGTACAGCCTTTCCCGTATGCATCTGGATTAAGGTTCAATGCAATAGGCGAAGAGATTATAACGCTGGAATTATCGTGGGAAGGAATTAGAGAAAAATTTCTTAAAACAGTGGAAGATTTTTATCAGAAACGCTGGATGCTCGAAGGCAAAAGAGAAGTAGATGCTGCATGGCTCAGGCAACTATCATGGGAGGAATCGTACCTTCATAAAGGTAGGGAGTATCTTCTGGATACTGTTGAGTTTACCGCCACGCACCTTGGATTTACCTCTGCCAAGATTACAGCCTGGCGAAAACCCTAAACTGTCCTTTGAACCAGAGGTCTTTGAATTTATGTTTGCGGAAATTTAAAATCTAAAAGCTTATGTTCCCACAATCAGCAACTCCAGGCGAGGAGCCAGCCAAAACAAGGATCAAGAATAATCCTGATGGCTCAGCGGTGATTTATCATGGATTTCCAGCCATGAATAATCCTACAACCAGCGAGCCGGCATGGGCTATCCGTCAAACAAAAGTCTCTCCAGATGGTACCGAGATTGACCAGGCATGGGCAAATGGCAACCGGGACAAAACATGCGTTTTTGACCAGAGAGAAAGCTACAAATACAAAACAATCTGATCAGATTTAAACAATTAAAATGTAGGTGTTATGGCAAAAACAAGTGTAAATACCGATTTTCTCACCGGGAAACAAGTAATGCATCGTCATCTTGGTGGTGATATTCCGGATATCTCAGACTACATTGGCCAACCACTCGGAGTATTCTTGATAGAATACCCAGCAAATCCAACTAAAGGCAGATATGACTTTGCAGGTATTAATGAAACTGTTATTTCCGGGACAACATATTATGAAGGTGATTCGGCGTTTTACGATGGGATTTCAACCTGGACACGCGTACCCAAAGGACAAGGGCCACAAGGCGAACCGGGGTCTGCTGGTGCTGACGGTGCTCAAGGGCCACAAGGCGAAGCGGGGCCAGCTGGTGTCAACGGAGCTCAAGGGCCACAAGGCGAACAGGGGCCAGCTGGTGCTGACGGTGCTCAAGGTCCACTGGGTGAGCAGGGACCTGCCGGTGTTGACGGTGCTCAAGGTCCACAGGGTGAACAGGGACCTGCCGGTGTTGTCCCTATAGCATCTAAAAGAGCCACTTCATTCAATGGCTCTGTTTCCATTAACTGTGAAACCGATTATATTCTTGAAGACCCGCAATATAAAACCGGAACACTGACAACAGGAAACAAACTTATAGGATTATTAAACCCTGTACTAAACAAAACAATCACTTGCCTTATTCCAAAACTTTTATCTACCACTGTGATTGTGTTACCTGTTACTGTTGATCTACTGTTAGGTAATTTTAGTACAACAAAACCGAACATCTTAATGATTCACTGTATTTCAACAGATGAAAGCTCTTACATGTACTTAGCTACAATAAGTCAATCAAACTGGGAGGATCCTGCATTATGAGATATCCTGCACTGCCATTTTTCATGACTACAATCGGGAAGAGATTTTCTAACCCAAATGCCATGTATGTTGAATTGACTTTTCCGTCAGCTCCGGTAATTGAACTCCAGAAGGCAGATCTGCTTTATGACAAAAAACTGGCCATATCAATGAGGTTCGATGATGGATATCGTAGTCCGTTCACCAACAGTGTTGCGCTTTTTTTAGGTGGGGAAAATCATCGTGATGAAGAACTGAATGTTCATGAAGGTTTTTACTACACAGATGGTTGTGGTAATAATATTCCGTATGTTGCTGACTTTGCTGCAATCATTGCGGTTATAGAAGGTAGTGGTGCCGGAACTGAATACCTAAGCTGGGACGATTGCCGCCAGGCCCGGGATTATGGCTATGGCGTATTACCTCACGAAGCAAACATAAGCATTGATCTGACAGACGAATCTCCCTATGCCGACTGGTTAGCTGATATGGCTGAAAGTATGCTATACTACTTTAATGAACTAGGTTTTAAGCCGATCGTCGCTACAGCAAGTACCGGTGACTTGAGGTGGTCGTCAATTCTTGATTCAGGAGTTTATAAATCACCCTATTTCGATAATGGGCTATTGTTTATGGAGGCAGATGCCAACCCGCATATCTGTGCCGGCGTAGGTTACGCAAATGACAGGATGTATGGTTTAGACCTGAAAAGTATCACTCGGGAAAGCTTTGGACATGGACAGCCTTATCCAATGTTCTACCATTCAAAAAGGATATTGCGAGTTGATTCTTTGCCAGCAGTTGGTGAACTTTACTGTGTTTACATTCTTCCGGATGATACAATGCATCGTTGGAATGGAACTAGTTATGATATCACTACAGAAAGTTTAGCAGGCGGAGCTTCATTAGAACAAATAAAGACTGCAGCAATTAATTGTATTAACGCTTCAGGCGCAAGGGCATTTACTTTATTCACTCACAGGTTGACTTATGATCCAGCCGAGAATGATAATGGAGGTAATTATCTCCCATATTACAAGTCAGAGATATTGCAATGGCTCGACACAAACTACGGCAAGAATGGTTCTGATCAGTTGTTATTCGCCTCGGCAAATACAGTCGCTGAATACGTTTACTGCAGGGAGTTTTCTACGATCAACACCTATTACGAGGGCAACCGTATCATTTTGGAGATCATCCCTCCCGACAACCCCAACATGTTGTTACGCAGACCTGCTTTAACATTGAAACTTAATAGTAATGTTGCCCCAGACTCAGTTAATATCTTCAACATAGATCGTTTCAGTGAGAACGTTGTAGGTAACACACAGGGTATAATCAATGTTGAATGGAGTTCAGAATATTACAATACAGCGTTAAGGTATGTTGTGGCTCTTGAGGCTACCCCGACACAAATTCGAAAGGATGATGCTTTTTATTTTACATCATTTGTATCTGATCCCGCAAAAAAGAACGCGTTAATGCAACGTATCAATGCTGTAGAAATACCTCAGGACAGGACTTATCTGATCGACTTTGGATATGGAGGAACTGACGTGACACCACCGCCGTTTAACAACATCACAAATGTCACAACCGCTACACAGAATGTAAACATCCTGGACATCGACGGGGTTGATAACGGAATACTGTGCTCAATCTACGCAGCATTTGCATCAATTTATGGTACCGGAATTTCTGGTAGCTATTATTTCCCTGTTACAGCCGTTATGGACTGCTTCTTATCTCAGAAATCGGTTGCCGGTATTGTCAAATTCTCGGGTCTCGATAATTCGAAGATTTACAGATTCAGGGTCAACAATAACCGACAGTATCAAGATTACATAACGACATTCAGGTTGTATAACAGTTTAGACTCAGGAGCAATTGGCTATGCTATCGAAACAGCCACCAGGGCTTCTAGTCCGGATGGATATGTTGATATTACCCCAATACAACCCATTGAGGGAGTTTTATACCTTAGTGTCCTCTCTGAAGACGCTTCTGCTAATGCGTATGGAGCTCTAAGCGCTTTGGAGATACTGGAGTATTCAGAATAACTGATAAACAAAAAATACGACTTACAAAGGAACAAGCTTCTCATTAATTTACATATTATTAGCCATTTTCAATTTGCTAATTACTCAGAAGCGGTAAAAATTTTTCGATCTGTGTACAACTGGTATTGGAAATTTTTACATTTGTAACCTGACTACAGATAAACCAAAATCATTTTCGTGTGAAACAATATTTTTCCATAGTACCAGGGCAAAATTTGGGTGAACCACTAAAAGGAAGCAGTGTTGAACAGGGGATGAAAGGCGCAGGACACAATGAAGAGTCCGGGAAGCGAACTACATTACACACCTTACGACATAGTTTTGGCACCCACCTGCTTAAAAGCGGAACAGACCTGCGATATATTCGGGAACTACCTGGACATAGCAGTGTAAAAACCACGATGGTTTATACACACATCACACCAAAAGCTAAACGAAAAATCGTAAGCCCGCTCGATAATCTTGTAAATCAACACAATAATAATTCAGCTCATCATTAAAAGTGATATATTTATGATGATATATACTAGTTAGCGGCAAGGCTTGGGCGGCAGTGCTAACTTTGAAACATTTTGCAACAAAAGAACAGTGACAAAAATTAACTTAGCGACTTGATAATATAAAATGAAAATATATTTAGCGACAAATTACAAGACAGTTAATCCAGTCCGAGAAGCTATAGAATCAATCTCTGGACGGCTTAACCTGCAATTGTATCGGGCTGATTATCTAAATATTGAGGAGCAAATCGTTCCTCAAATTATTGAGACAATTAAAAAATCTGACATTGTTATCGCTGATATTTCCAATGAGAATCCTAACATTTATTACGAGGTGGGAATTGCCCATTCGCTTGACAAGCCAGTTATCCTTGTGAGTCAAACAGACAACTTCAATCGGTTCTCACTTCTTTCGTATCGTTTTTACAAGTATGACATTAACCCGACAGGAATACGAAATTTAGCTTTCCGCTTAGAGCAAATTCTATCAAGCCCAAATGAGATAGAGGAATTAAAACCTATTCAACCTACCAGACAGGTTCTGACTTTCAAAGAATTTTCGGGCAACATTCAACTGCAAAATATTTTGCAACTAAATGGAGCAAGACGAGGATATGAATTTGAACAATGGGTTTTTGAATTATTGCGTGACATCCCAAATTTAGAAGTTGAACACGGAGTAAAAAGAAAAGACGGTGAATACGATTTCATTGTTTGGAATTCCAATAGCGATAAAGAACTTGAAAGTTTAGGTAATCCTATTCCAATTGAGGCAAAGGCAACAATAAAAATCGGCAATGACCTACTTTATTCCTTAGCAAGTAAAGCGAGCCTTCAAGGATTTAAATCTTTTGTTCTTATCACGACAGCAGAAATTTCATATAGCAACGAAAGGTTAATTCAAAGTTTAAAAACTAACACAGGAGTTTCTATTCTAGTCATTGGATTTAATGAACTGCAAAACATCAATACGAGCAAAGATTTATACTGGGCAATTAAAAAATCATTCAGGGAATATTTCATTTCATAGTGTTTGACTTACCTACATATCAAGCCTTGTTGGCTGCAGTTGATGCGGCAGTAACCCCAAACCAAAAAGGTGACAGGTTTGAGGAATTGTGCGAATATCTCTTGACAAAACTCACAGGCGTAAATATTGAAGCAAGAGACCCATTGATGGCTTCGGAGGAGCTTGACCTTGTTTTGTGGAATGCACAGACAGAAGAAGTTTTAAAACCATTTGACAATACAATTTTAGTTGAGTGCAAAAATTGGAGTTCTGCTGTCGGTGCTCCTGCATTTGACAGTTTCATTTCCAAAATGAGAAGAAGAAGTTTGAAGACAGGAATTTTTATAGCTGCGAATGGCGTGACAGGTGACTTTCTTAATGGCAACGGAAATGATGGAGCCATTGACATAATTAAGTCTTCACTTGCAGAAGGGATTAGAGTAATAATTATCAACAGAACTGACATGGATGCAATAGCAAATGTTGATGCGTTGAGGACACTAATTAAGAAAAGATATTGCGGCTTATTCATTCATCGTCCATTCAACAATTAATGAAAGCACTCACTCGGAACAGCAGCCCAGCCGCTAACAAAAACTATATGTCAATTGGGGTTTCGGTGCGGACAACAAAGTTCGCAGCCCGCAACAACGGCATCGGGGTTCGACAGAAAAGCAACCCGCAATCCCCAACTGCATATAGTTCCGTCCGTTAGCCACAATTAAAACAAACAAAATATGAGATACTTTAAACTAAGTTGGATTCTACTTCTAACTATTTCATTATTTAGTTGTAATAATGAAAAAATGAAAAAAAATGCAGAAAGTCAAGTTTTGGAATTTTATTCTGCTGTTAGAGAAGGTAACGAAGAGAAAATGAAGGCTCTATATAAAGGCGCTACAAATCTGAGCAGTTATTACAAATCTGACACAGCAACAATTAAAGAAATTATGATTGTTGAGAATAACAAGATTGAGATAAAAACGATTAATCAGTTCACTAATGGATATGGGAAAAAGTTTAATCAGGAAATTGATTTTTATCTTAAACCCGATTCAGTAAATGAGCTTGACTATATTATTTATGATTCAAAAGGACTTTGTGGATATGATGATAATTCGACATATTCTTTTGGAATGAAGACAGGTTGTATATCTAAAGGCGACAAAACAGACCAAGAAATTGCTAAGAAATTAAAGATTGCTGATGAATTACTGTTATTAAAAAGTCTTGATGTCTATTTAGATTTGAAGAAAAATGTAAATATTGTAAATTGGAGTTGGGAGTCTGGTTATGGCGGTTCAGCAAGTGGAAAAGGAATCGTAAAAAATGCTTCAACTTTTAATTTGCCTGATTTGAAGTATAAAATTACCTACAAAGATTATTATGGTAACGAGATAACAACAGATGATGGAAGTGTTACCTATGATAAGTTTTATGCAGGTGAATCAAAATCATTTACATTTTATACAAGTTATGTTGGGGATGCTTCAAAAGCAAGTATAGAATTGGTTTTTGATGATAAAATGATAATGGATTATGTTGCCAGTAAGGATTATACGGGCAAAGAATATCAAGAATACATAGCAACCAGGGATTCGACAAAGAAAAATTAACTGTGGCTTATAAATAGGACTCTGAGTGGTCTGCAAGACCCAGCGAAGAGTACAGGTTGAACTACATCCCATAATAGGCTATGTACTTAGCGGCAGTTATTGGAATAATTCAGAGAAAAATCGGCTGTTGTGGTTGAAGGTATTACTGAACTTAAGGTAACTAAAGCTATCTGATTCTGATGGAATAGAGTAATAAATGAATATATGAGAAACCACGCTACTTCCGTAACTACAATTACATCGACCTGCCACATGAGAAGAGCATCGAACCAGGAAGTCTCTGGAAAGAAACCGACGGCATGATGATCCTGGTTGATGATGACGATTTTGTTTGCATCAGTACTTACAATGTTGTTGACTTTAAAGAAGTTGATATTTTGGAATGAAGACACAGGCAACTTAAGAAAGGATGCAAATACCAGGGCCCCTCTTTTTCGGGGGGCTTTTTTATTCCCCAAACACCGGGAAAGTCGACCGAAGAGCCACATTAGGCCTACGCCTAAACCTGTCAAGATATTGCTGAGTTTGCTCAAGGCTGTGGTGACGCATCTGTAATTGAATGCTTCGCATATCAACACCGGCATCTACAAGGCGTCCGGCACCAGTATGTTTCATGGCATAGATGGTTTTATTAGCATCGAGGTTAGCAGCCCGGCGGTACTCATCCCAGGCACCATCAATACGAGTCTGTGCTACTTCAACAACTCCAGGTTCAAGCTTTTTAGAAAACATGAAATAATGTGCCGGCATCCACTCAATTTTTTTTAACTGTTCGAGTAACGGGTCGGGGATATCAACCATCTGGGTTTGCTTGTTTTTGGTTTGTCGGCCACTTAGCACGATGATATGCCGGTTAAGATCAACATCGCCATAACGCATTCTTACAATCTCCTGAGGCCGGAGAAAGCAATAATAAACAAACTGGGCCACTAACCACAGACGATAATTAAAGCGAGGTAATGATTTCGCGATATATGAAAGTTCATCATTGGTATATGCAACTATCTCAGCCTGCTCAATCTGTAACGGCTCGAAACTGATAAATGGGTTGATGATAATGTATTCACGCTTAATCAACATCGAAAAGAACATCTTCAGCGTTGCAAGGTGGTTGTTGTAAGATCTGTTTGAATAACCGGCATCACGCTTCAGACTATCAAGATATTCCTGAGCATGTAGTTTGGTAAAGTCGGATACCATCGTCCCCTTCATTTTTTTTGATGCCAGGTATCTGATAAATGCATTAACGACATGCCGATAAGTATATGAAGTTCTTTTCCTTAATATCCTAAGCTTCACATCAACCATTTCATTCAAACAGGCGATGAGATTTGAATACTGTCTTTCACTAGATTGAAAAGGGTTCCAGCCTTCAGATAATTTCTTTTTGTACTCTTTTATAATCCGGTGTCCTTCGTCACGCCTACCAGATTTTGTATATATCTTACTGGATATAAATATTTTGAATAATTTAAACTTACCATCGTCAGGCGATTTGTAAGAATAAAAAACATACCAACGGGAGTCAAGACTTCCATCAGCATCATAAAGTTTAGGAATTTTGAAATCAGTCAACATGCTAAATGTGGATTTAATCCCCATTATATCAACATCTTGCAACAACTGATTTTTTCAGGATTTTCTCAAAATAGCTGAAGCAAAACACGTAATTGTTTGAACCTCAGCTATTTAAAGAGGTTTTGTAGCGGGAACGAGAATTGAACTCGTGACCTCCGGGTTATGAATCCGACGCTCTAACCAACTGAGCTACCCCGCCATTTTTGAGAGTGCAAAAGTAAGCAATCTGATTATTTCAGCCAAATTTTACTTTGAAGAAATTATCATCTTTCATGTAATTACTATCAATCAGCGCTGTGATGGCTGCTTTTCCCCTGAATTTAGTGATCTCCGCCTTTCTTCTTCACCGCGAAACGATCCAAAAGCCGGTGATGATCTATCTGGGTCATGAAAACGCCAAAGACAACCATTACAATCCCGCCAATTTTATAGATACCGATGGTTTCACCTATGAGAAACCAACTGAAAAGGGCTGTAAAAGCAGGAATAAAATTGGTAAAGACGGCCGAGCGGCTTACCCCCAGCTCACGCATGGCAATGGCATAAAACACGAACGCCAGTGAAGAACAAAATACTGCCAGCAACAAGATGGAGGTGATCAACCGGGCATCGGGCTTAACGTTCATCAGGCTGTCCATATCGAAGATCAACACGAAAGGCAGAAACAAAAACACGCCTGTCAGATTTCCCCAGGCTACGATTGAAAAGGCATCATAGCGGGAGGCAAGCTTCTTCAGGGTAATCGAATAACCTATGGCGGTGCCCACAGCAAACAATAAACACAACAAGCCTGTCAGGTTGCTCTCACCCGATGCCCGCTGCCCTGCCATCATGATACCAATACCGCCAAAGGAAACAAGCAACCCGAGAATGTTAAGCCTTGAAAGCCGTTCCCTGAGCAGGAAGAATGCAGCCACAGGTGTTACTACCGGGATAAGACTGATCATTACAGCACTTACCGTAGGGGTGGTGTACTTCACCCCGAAGCTTTCACCCAGAAAGTAAAGAAAGGGATTGAATACAGACGACAGTAGCAGCAATTTCCAATCCTCCCGTCTGATGCGTTGTAATCGGCCCAGTGCAGCCAGTCCGCCGAGCAACAGCAACGAAGAGATGACCAGCCTGATAAACACCGTGCCGATGGGCTCCAGATACTCGAACACGATGGTAGTCCACACAAACGAGATACCCCAGAACAACATGGCCAGGACAGCCAACAGATAGGTTAGTTTTTTAGGCACAGCAAAAATTTCGGCAAAGCTATCACTTTTCTTCTTCAGCAGGCGCCCCGCGACTGAAAGCACTTCATGTAAAAGATGAAGGCCGCAACCATTGGCCCGGCCTTCGTTCTGCAACAACACACACAATCATTACTGACCTTCTGTCACCTTCGTGGTCAATGTATCTGATACCGGGTAAAGCCCCGCACGGGTCATTTTAAACCAACCGGCATCCCTGTCAAACCCATCTGCAAAACTTGAATAATCAAACTCATAAGTATCATCACGCGAAATATATACCTGCTTTGACAGTGGTACATAAATCACCACCTCCAGATCCTGATGGTAAAAGCCCTGTTCCAGGGGAACACTGAATCGGGAATCAAGCACCAAAACGCTGTCCGAGGCCTTCCAGTTATAACAGATCCCCTGCAGGTTACGAAAGGCACCATCTTCGGATTTCCCTTTTGCCCTTGCCAGGATATTTATGAACATGCTGTCGCTGGGTGATTGCTTAATACGATAACTGACATCTTTTGTAAAAAAATCTTCACCACCGGCGGCGTTCTTCCCGCTCGAAAGAAGGATACCCGGTTGTACCTGCATCTCGCTGTAACCACGATTTTCGATATTGATCTCCAGTTTCGGGCCTGCTACCTTCCCCAATGAGTATTCGTAAGTTTTCACTTTGTTAACGCGGGTCTGTTCCTGATAACGGAAACCAAACACGGCTCCCAACACCACCCCCCCTGCAAGCATCAGCCCAAGAATGGAAGGCAATTGCCATGTACTGTTTTTCCACTGAATCAGAAGCTTCAGACCCCAATAGGTCAGCAATCCAAGAAGAGCCACCGAAGAGACCGCTACAGCAAGGTAAAGTTGCCATCTGAGCGATTCCTGCGGAATAAGGTATTGCGAAATCTGGATAAAATTTAAGTTCATAAAACGCAGACTGCCATCAAGGTAAACCGTATCGCGCACAAACATCGCCACAGAAAGGCTTATAGATAATGCCAGGACAGAAAGCAGAATAATCGCACCTATCATCCGGAGAAAGAGGTTCAGGCCAAAATGGATCATACGGCCTAATCCCTGACCGAAATCATGTGTAAACCGACGTACATCTTCATTTTTCGGAAGCTTTTCGCCCAGTTCAGCCAGCCGTTGCTTTTCTTCATTAAACCTTCTCTTAAGGTTATCAACATTCACCTCCTCACCATGCATCTCGAGCTTTTCAGAAGTCGTATGTGCCTCGGGAAGAACAAGCCAGAGCACGGCATAAACAATCAAACCGGTGAAATAAAAAACTGAGAACAGGATAAAGAGCACCCTCACTACCAAAGGATCAAGTCCCGACCAGGCAGCCAGCCCCGATGCCACACCCCCCAAGAGACGACGATCGGGATCACGAAAAATACGCCGGCTGCGGGTATGTTTGGTTGTACTTCCGCTTCCCGGAGTCTCTTCATCAGGGGTACCCCACTCCTCGGGTTCACCCATCTGACTGATCACCGATTCGATGGCAGCCAGGTCAACAACCCTTTCACTACCCTTACTCAGCGGCCCCAGCAATTCTGCAATCCGGGCTTCAACATCGGCCAGCATCTCAGATGCTTCCCCATTGCCTCCGAAATATCCACGCAGACGGTTAAAATACTCCTCGAGTCGGCGGAGAGCATCCTCATCAATGTTGAACAACTGACCGCCAATATTTACTGAATGATTCTTTTTCATGATTCGAAAGATTTTACAATTGATGAATTGGAAAGGTGCTGGTCGATAAGTAATCGGTTCACCGATTCGATAAGACCCTGCCAACCTTGTTTTAACTCCGTCATAAACAATTCCCCTTCCGGGGTAATGCTGTAATACTTTCGCGGTGGTCCGCTACTCGACTCCTCCCATCGGTAATTCAGGCAGCCGTCGTTCTTCAGCCGGGTGAGGATGGGATAAAGCGTCCCTTCAACCACCAGCAACTGCGACTCTTTAAGCTTCGACAAGATATCGGAGGCATAAGCTTCGCGATCGGCAATTACCGCCAGAATGCACAGTTCCAGCACCCCTTTGCGCATCTGCGCCACTGTATTCTCTGCTTTGGCCATGTTTCAAATTTTTATGTTTTTCATGGATTTCGTATTACCTCAGCTAATTGTTACCAGCATTTGATAACGAAATTCTTTTGCAAAGATAATACAAGACACAGTACTTTGCAACACATACTACTAATTATTTTTCACTACTGGCTATTAAAGACAACATTGTAAAACAAATAATCCTAATTACCAATACAATAGTAAAATAATAATTGCTTTAAATCAATTTAAAAAAAAATACACGAGCGATGCCCTCGGTGTCACACAAGCTTTTCTTATTTAAAAAATTAAATAGGATGAACCTTGTCTTGCTAACCGGGGTTTAGTAATATTGTGTTCCGATACGGAGCCATCGTATGCCGAAAGCCGGGACTTCCCTGCCGGGGCATGGTCGGTAGTGGAAAACAAAGTTGTCGTTCACCCAAACCAATCTCTTCATGATCAAGCAAATTATTTTCGGCCTTACCCTCCTGCTCACCCTCGGAGTATTCGCCTATACCATCTGGCGTCTGGGTAAATTTTTCAGGTTCACGAAGCCCTACCCTGTTGGTGACTGGGGCAAACGGATTGCAGTATTTGCAGGAGTAGGATTGGCCCAGACCAAGATATTACGGCGCCCTGTTGTTGGGTTGATGCACGCGCTGGTGTTCTGGGGGTTTCTGGTAATTACACTGGGGAGCGTCGAGATGGTAATCGATGGACTGACTGGTTCACATCGCTTTCTGGAAGTTCTGAGTCCTGTGTATACAGTAATTGTCTTTTCAGGTGATATTTTCGCCGGTATCATCCTCGTGCTCATCAGCGCCTTTATCGCACGCCGGCTGTTTATGAAGATAAAACGCTTCTACGGTGATGAGATGAAACCCATCAGCAAAATTGATGCCTATGCAGCACTCAGTATCATACTGTTGCTGATGGTCAGCCTCCTGGGTTTAAACATGTCGTGGAATCAATTGAACGATCAGCAATTCAGCAACCGGCTTCCTGTCAGTTCATTCCTGACGTCCCTATTTAGTTCGCTGCCCGATGATACTGTGTTTAGCTTGCATGAAGTATTCTGGTGGATGCACATCCTGCTCATCTTCATTTTCGCCAACCTGCTCCCCTACTCCAAGCATTTCCATGTATTCACCTCCCTTCCCAATGTACTTCTCAGCCGATTAACCCCCTTGGGCAAACTTGATCACATGCCCGCCATGGAGAAGGAGGTGCGAATGATGATGAATCCGGATCAGGCTTTCGCCGCTACAACCAATGATGCTCCGCCCGAACGTTTTGGGGTGAAGGATGTGAATGACGTAACCTGGAAGAACTACTTAGATGCACTTGCCTGTACCGAGTGCGGAAGGTGCACCTCGGTTTGTCCTGCCAACATCACCGGCAAGAAGCTTTCTCCGCGTAAGATTGTAATGGATGTGCGTGCCCGCATGAAGGAGAAGGGTCCAAACCTGGTTAAATTTGGAAAAGACTTTGAGGATGGGCGCTCACTTGTTGGCGACTATATCACTGCAGAAGAACTCTGGGCCTGCACCACCTGTAACGCATGTGCTCAGGAGTGCCCGGTAAACATCAATCAGCCTTCGATGATCGTGGACATGAGGCGTTACCTCGTGCTTGAAGAGGCTGCTGTGCCTTCTTCGCTGGCATCGATGCTCTCCAATATTGAAAACAATGGTGCCCCCTGGCAATACCCCGCCGAAGAACGTGAAAAATGGATGAAAGAATTAACACGATAAACGAATGGAAACCAAAGAATATAAAGTGACCCTGATGCGGGATGCCGCTGCTGCCGGTCATCAGCCCGGATACCTGTTATGGATTGGCTGTGCAGGGGCGTTCGACCGCCGCTACCAAAAGGTTGCACAAGCCTTTGCAAAGACGTTGATCCATTGTGGCATTGATTTCGCTTGCCTCGGGTCCGAAGAGACCTGCACCGGCGACCCGGCCCGCAGGGCAGGAAATGAGATGCTGTTTCAGATGCAGGCGCTTCAGGTCATTGAAACGTTCAAGAGGTACAACATCAGCCGCATCATCACCATCTGCCCCCACTGCTTCAACACATTCAAAAATGAATACCCTGACCTCGGGGGGCATTATGAGGTGATTCACCACAGTCAGTTTTTACAAAAACTAGTTGATGAAGGCAAACTCAACATCGATAAGAGCATCTTTTCGGGGCAACAGATTACCTTTCACGACCCCTGCTACCTGGGGAGGGCTAACAAAGAATACGATGCACCCCGAAAGGTATTGGAAGCAGCCGGCATAGATGTGATGGAAATGCCCCGAAACAAGAGCTTTGCCCTCTGTTGTGGTGCCGGCGGTGCCCAAATGTTCAAAGAAGCTGAACCCGGCACCAAAGAAGTTTATGCCGAACGCACCGAGGAAGCCCTGGCAACAGGAGCCGGAATTGTTGCTACGGCATGCCCCTTCTGCATGACCATGATTACCGACGGACTCAAGAAGGCCTCTAAAGAAGAATCGGTACAAAACCTCGACATCGCTGAAATTATAGCACAGGCTTTAGGAATCTAAAAACTAATGACGCTGGCTTCGCGGGTACATTAATAGTGTATTACCTGTTTATTCAGACCTGATTGCATCAGTTTTGCCGGCCACGGCATCTTAAAAACTCTGGTTGTTATACTTCAGAACCTTCAGTATTTTAGTTTCTTTTGCCGATCAAGTACTTGATTAAGCTTATCAACATTCCCAAAGTGAATGATGGCAGCTTCAGTTTTATGCTGGCCCCCGGAAAGTGTTCCCGCAACCTGTAAGGTATCGTGTCGTTATGTTAAGAGGTGGTGGAATCGACTATAAATGGCATTCGGTTGTGTAACGACAACAAATATTGCCACTCAGATTCAATGTGCCACAGCTTTTACTGCATTTATTCTGATTGACAGCCAGCCTCTTTTCATGCGGGAACCATTGGCAAATAACGGCCCGGGGGTATATTACTACATGCAGCTACATCCTGATGGTTATCATTAATTTATTAACAATCCAGTTATCAGCATTTGTCTGATGTGGCCGGCCTTTATGCCTCAATGCAAACAGCACAATCCACTCAGGCTGATTTTACTTTTCAATTTGAGAAGCTTTTCCGCTCATTTTCTTTCATGAATTACACCATACTTATATCTCATTTGAAGTTGCTTCGTTGCTGCTCCGTTGTCGTTTCGAAAAAATACGAAGAAGCTACAAACGCGTAACGAAGCTACTTCGAAGCTACTTCGAAGCTACTTCGAACCGATACTATGTTTAACCACTGTCTGTCAGTAGTTTGGCTATTCCCGTTTTTGTAGTAGAATAATGTGGGTTTTTGTCAGTATTTTAAGTCATACAGACCATTAATTTTGAGCATATATGATCGTCATAAACCACTATCGGCAGCATTGATTTGACTCATCATCCGGTGGCATTTTATTAATAATTGTTTGGCTGAATCGGGCAAGACTCTTTACATCGGTGCATATCATAATCCTGATTTTTATCAATGTATGGCAGATACACGGCAATCAGTGGCTGGTTAGCTTTCCGGCAAAAGAAAACACATGGATTAAATATCGGTATTGAGGCCATTTATTTACCGGTATCTCATCTATCATGATTTGTCAGAGATCTTTTCATTTATTCTGTTTGATAGCCGGTATGCATTTATGAGTGTTGCACGAGAAACCCTTCCCAATGTTTTTTTAATCACAAAACCTTTTCTACCTTTGCGGCATTATTTGAAAGCTCTTCAGGGCAGGGTGTAATCCCCGACCGGCGGTATAGTCCGCGACTCCCCCATAAAGGGACTGAACCTGGTGAAACTCCGGTACCGACAGTTAAAGTCTGGATGAAAGAAGAGCCTGTACTTGCCTGATGATGAGTCGTGCGCCAATGTTTCATGCATTGGCGAAAGATTAATGATACACAAGTGCATAGCAGCCCTGAGGATTCCTTTCAGGGCTGTTATCATTTTTAACCAGAGCAGTAACCACTGCTCAAAATGTATCAAACCATGAAACGGATACTCATCCAAAATTCAATCATGCTGGCATTCACGATGATTGCCACACTCTTGCAGGCACAGACCACGGTCAGTGGAATTGTTGCCGATGTCAACGGCAGGAACCCATTAAATCAGGTCAGTGTGGTTACATCAGATGGCCGCACAGGGACAACGACCCGAAGCGATGGATACTTTTCGTTGGCAATCCAATCACCGGCTACGGAGATTAACTTCAGTACAGTCGGTTACTCGCCGTTAAGCATAACGGCCGGCACTTTTCCCGACACCATCTTTCTGAAGCCCCTTACCATCGGGTTGAAAGAGGTCAACATCATTGCAGCGGTCACTTCCGACCTTTCATCACCGGTGGTTTCAACCACCCTCAACCGGAAAGAGCTTGAACGACTCAGCCCTGGCAATGCCTTCCCCGAAGTCATGCGACAAATCCCGGGGGTTTATGCCACCCGCACTGGCGGTGGTTTTGGTGATGCCAAACTAAACATCCGCGGATTTAGCCAGGAAAACATTACCATCCTGCTGAACGGCATTCCGGTGAACAGTGTTGAAAACGGTCTCGTCTATTGGAACAACTGGGAAGGACTGACCGAAGCCACGGCCAGCCTTCAGGTACAGAAAGGGATCGGTGCCTCGCAGGTGGCAGTAAACTCAGCAGGTGGAACGGTAAACATCATCACCAAAACCACCGATGCAGAAGCAGGCGGTTCGGTAGCCTATAACTATACCGATTATGGAAACAGCAGGTTAATGTTAAGTTTATCAACAGGGCGCACCCCATCAGGCTGGGCCCTTAGTTTTACAGGATCACGGACCACAGGGCAAGGATATATCGACGGCACGTATGTCGATGGCTGGTCATATTTGCTGAGTGCTGGTAAAGAATTTGGAAAGCGGCATAAACTTGTATTTACCCTGATGGGAAGTCCCGAACGACATGGTCAAAGGAATTTTGAACTCACAGCCGATGAAGTGGCTGCTTATGGACTGCGTTACAATAAAGACTGGGGAAGCCGCGATGGGACCATCAACAACCTTTCCGAGAATTATTACCACAAGCCATACCTCACCGTCAACCATTATTTCGATGTCAATGACAGGTTATTCATTGCTACATCGGCTTATGCCACCTATGGATCAGGAGGCGGGAAATGGTACGAAAACTTCTCTGGCAGCTACATCCCTCAGTTCACTACGTCTTCAGGTCAGATAGACTGGGAAGCCGTGGTAAACAACAACAGGCATAACGATATCTACGTAGCTGCCAATGGTGATACGCTGCGCGATTTCAGTAAAAATGTCCAGACTAATTACCGTGCCGACCATTACTGGATGGGGATATTGTCATCGGCCAGGTATAAACTCACAAACCAGCTCACACTCACAGGGGGCGTTCACGGGAGGTTTTTCCGCAGCCATCTGTGGGAAGAAATTACCGATCTGCTGGGAGGGCAATACTTCATCGACGATTATGCCTATGCTGTAGACGGAACTTCGGGAAGAAACATTCAAAAGAAAGTGGGCGACATCATTTTGGTTGACAACGGCGCTACCGTTGGAATGATGAGTGGCTTCGGGCAGCTCGCCTTTCAAAATGAAACAATTGATGCGTTTATCGCCGCGGGGATATCTGAGACGTGGTACGGGCGTTACGATCACTATAACTATACAAGCCAATACACGGCACCTGGACGCAATAAGACAGGTTTCGACGTAAAAGGAGGTATTATTTATAATCTGACCTCAAATCACAGGGTGTTTATCAATGGTGGCCATTTTAGCCGGGCACCTTATCAGAAATTCATTTATCCCAACTGGAACAATATTCCGGTAGCCAACATCCGAAATGAGAAGCTCACAACCGTTGAGGCAGGTTATAGTTATAATGACCAGGCGCTCAACTTCCGGATCAGCGGGTATATCACTTCATGGGTTGACAAATCAGTAGTTTCGCGCGAGTACCAACTGCTTGAGAACAGCGAAAGCACCCGTGCCATGATCAGCGGACTCGATGCCCTGCACAAAGGAGTTGAAGGAGAGATAAGCTGGACACCCGACGACAGAATCAGGCTATCTGCCTCAGGCTCCATTGGCGACTGGAAATGGAAAAACAACGTGGAAGCATTGCTTTACAACCAATCCAATCAGGTTATTGACACAGTGCAGGTGTTTGCCGATGGGCTCAAAGTAGGTGATGCCCCACAGACACAGGTTGCCCTGAACATCCGGGTAAAGACATTAAAATCAATTGAACTGGGTGCTTCATGGAACTGGTACGACCGCCTCTATGCAGACTTCGAGCCAGCCAACAGGACTTCAGCCGACGACCTTTCACAATCATGGCAACTGCCCTCCTATCACACCCTTGATATGTCAGCCAATTACCAGACCACAATCAGTGATCGGAAGATCATGTTCTCTATTAATTGCAACAATGTTCTGAACCATACTTACATTTTAAGAGGAACCGATGGCGTAAGCCATGATTCCGATACTTTTACCGGTTTTTGGGGATATGGGCGTAACTTCTCGTTTGGTGTGAAAATGAATTTCTGATGAAATAATTTATTAACCCGTTTAGAGAAAGGGGAAGGCCGTATAACACCGGTTTTCCCCTTTTTTGTATATTTATCAGGAATCCGGAACCTTTTACCATCAAATATGGTTTAACTTTATACATTCTTTCAGACAAAGAAAGGGTTCTAATATGTCAGGAAAAATCAGACAATTTCTCGCCGGGCTGTTTCTGTGCATGCTCCTTTCGGGGCCAGTACAGCCTGTTGCCGGACAAAATTACCAGTTTACCTATTACACCGGCAACGAAGGCCTTTCGACGGATCTGATCAAAGCAGTGGCCATTACGCCCGGCGGTTTCGTCGCCCTTGCTACCGATGACGGGTTTATACTCTATGATGGACGAACCTTCACTACATATCAGGACGAACTTTACAGCCGATATGCAAAATTTGTATTGACCACCTCAGATGGTCGGATGATCATTTCAGACGACATGGGCCTGACTGGTGTGCGCATAGATGGGGTAACACCAACCTTTCAGAAGATTAAATCAGGACAGGTTGAAAGAAGCGACACGGCACTATGGTATCCCAAGATGGTGTACGAAGATTCGCAGGCAAATCTGTGGGTTACAGATAACCAAAACATCTATAGCTTAAAGGAAGATCAGTTAAGGCCACTGCCGCTACATATAAAAATTGCACCCGAAAACGTTCAGCGATCGTTTGTGCTGGCAGATGACAGGATGGGCAATTTGTATGCCTTTTATGACCGGGGGAACAGTTACCTGATTGACACCAAAAACATAACTGCGAGAGAAAACACAGGAATGCTGCCCGACAATTCATTCTTCTATGCTTTGAACAACAGACCCGGCGAGATATTAGTGGCAGGAACCAGCGGTCTGTGGTTGTTAAAAACCTCGAAAAATCCACTTACACCGGAAAAGAAACTCATCATTCCCGGGATAGAATTCTCCTGTCTGATAAAATACCATGACAATATATTCATTGGCTCCACATGGAACGACGGCTTGTATGAGATCATCGGGCATGAAGGCAACTACAGCTTTAAGCGAATTGAACACTATAACTACACCAATGCCAATTACATGGCCGCTGATCAGGATGGAAATATCTGGATCGCCAGTGATAACGGTTTGGTATTGCTTAGCACCCGAATGTTTGAGCAAGCCCTGCCTGATCTGATCAATGGATATATTCAGCATGTTCAGCCTTATCAGGAAGGGGTGATAACCACAGATGGCAAACAGGTAATCTATTCATGGCAAAAGGATGATGAATTTCATTCCGAACCACTCTATACACATAACCCTGAAAGCGTTCTTATCAGACTGCTCCCTGTATCAACAGGAATATGGCTGGCTGACAATCAGGGAAGAATAGGCTTCCTGACAAATAATAAAAAGGTAAAGTGGTATTCGAGTGGGCAAACGGGTGCTATTTTCATTCTGGCTCCAGGATTATCGGGTGAAGTGTGGTTTTGTCAGGATGGCATCCCGGGAATTGGTCTTCTCGATCAATCAGGAGCCATCCGGTACTTTGGCAAAGAGGTCGGAATTTCCTCACGCATCATTAGCATCTCGGCCTCACCCGACAGGAAATTTCTCTATCTGGGTGGAAATTCCGACAAAGGATTTCTTTACCGCTTCGACCTTTCCCGACGAACTGCAGAGAACCTAAGCCTTCCGGTTAATTTCCGGCACAACATACCAATGGCTGTCAACGACATCACCTTTCAGAATGGAAACATCTGGCTGGCCACAGGCTTTGGACTACTAAAGTATGATGGCAACAGTTATTCACGATTGGATTTAGGCCCGATCACAACGAGTACCATCAAAGGGATCACATGCGACAAGAATAAAAATTTATGGTTTACCTCAAGCATCGGAATCGTCAAATATGAGGCCGGCATCTTCTATACTTTCTCAGAGCATAACGGGATACCTTCCAAAACATCCTCATTCAGAAGCATTGTCATCGACAAATACAATCAGGTTTGGAGCGGGACTATCAATGGAATTGCTTTCTCGAAAAACAGCACAAGTGTACGAAAGGTACCGGCACCTATCCTGATTTCATGTGAAATTGATGGGAAGCTTTTTAAATGGGATCATGATGAAACTGAGGAATTCGACACCTATTCTTTCCTGCAATTTATTACAGCAGCCCCTGCTTTCCCCGGGAAATTACTGACTTATCAATACCGGATCATCTCAGAGTCCGACACCACGGTATGGGAGAGCACAACCCAATCGATGGAATTCCACCTGAACACGTGGACACGGGGAACCTATACCATCCAGATCAGAGCAGGCAGAGCAGGCAATTTCGAAATGAGTGATCCACTTGAGCTAGAACTTAAAGTAAAAAGCTTATGGTATCAAAACCCATGGATAATCGCGCTGGCATTAGCCAGTCTGATTGGCCTTGTATGGACTATTTTGATCCTTAACAGGAATTATTACCGGACGTATCGTCGCAAACTGGAGGAAGAGATCGGCATAAGAACCAGCGAGATAAGAGCGCAGAAAGACTTTATCGAAAATCAGAGAAATTCTATTCTAACCCAGAACCAGGAGCTTGAGCGAAAAAACATTGAACTTACCGAGGCAAGACACAAAGCCGAAGAATATGCAAAATCGAGAACTATGTTTCTCAGTACCATGAGCCATGAACTTCGAACCCCGCTAAATGCAGTTATAGGAATGACATATATCCTGCTCAGCGAGGAGCCACGCCCGAATCAGGTTGATAACCTGCAGACCCTTCGGTTTTCGGCTGAAAACCTGCTGGCGCTCATCAACGACATTCTTGACTTCAGCAAAATAGAGGCAGGCAAATTATCGTTCGAAGAGGTTGATTTTGATCTTTTAGAAAAAATCGTCAGTATCGCTCAGGTGCTTCGGGTAAAGGCTGATGAAAAAGGGATTACCATTGTAGAAAAAATCGGGAATGATGTTCCTCAATTTCTAGTAGGTGACTCTACACGCCTTAACCAGATCCTTTTCAACCTCGCAGGCAACGCCATTAAATTTACGCCTAAGGGTGGCGTTTTGATAACAGTTGACAAAACAGATGAAACAAATACGCACCATACAATCAGGTTTACCGTTTCTGATTCAGGCATTGGAATTGCATCCGAAAAGATAGATTCAATCTTTGACAGTTTCACCCAGGCTGAAAGTGATATTACACGTAAATATGGAGGCACAGGACTTGGACTGGCCATTACAAAAAAACTGATTGACCTTCAGGGAGGAACTATCAATGTAAAGAGTGTTCCGGGAAAAGGAACGACATTTACTGTTGAGATGAGTTACCGCAAAAGCGAGAAAAACCAGAGAACCGATGAACCAATCATTCTCGCAGAGTTTAAAGCTTTTGATGGTGAGAAAATACTCGTTGTCGACGACAACCAGATAAACCTGATTGTTGCCCGCAAGTTTTTAACAAAATGGAATCTTCAGGTTGACACTGCTGAAAATGGAGCCGAGGCTTATGAACTTGCGCGCACCCTCGATTATAAAATGATCCTGATGGATATTCAGATGCCCGAGATGGATGGCTATACAGCCAGCCGGGCTATCAGGCAATATGAAGCACAAGTAGGCCGAAGACCCATCCCCATTATAGCACTCACCGCTTCAGCTCTTCTTGATGTGAGAGAAAAAATTTATGCATCAGGAATGAACGATTTCGTAACCAAACCATTTAACCCAAAGGAATTAAACTACAAAATCGGAAAAATACTGTTAAACCTTAAAACCAAAAACGATGATTGATGCCTGCATAGGCTGGCAAAGGATTTATTGCCTGTATTCTCAAAGTTTGTAGTTTGAGCACCCCGTGTTGAAAGAAAAACAACTTTATGGTTCCACTTGGAATTGGGTAAAAAAGATCATATATCCAATTAGCAGGGGAGACTACAGCTCTCAATCCTGAATACAATTTCCAATAACGGCAAATGGATGCACCATAATAAATGAGTTCTCTGCATAATCGACTAAAAAGTGTTCTCCCATACAAAAACCTGTAGAACCCATTATTATTAATAACTGATTGACATACTAAATTACTGATTAGCGAAATAACTGCAGCCTGAGGACATTGAAAAGACTAAAAAACTGAGCTCCCCCGGGAGGTTGGAGGCAATGTCATTTGGTTTAGGATTCAAAAATGGTTTTAATTGCTTAGTAGTCATATGTTTATAGAACAAGATACAGAAAAACAACATACAACCACCGCTCGGGGTCTTACCTAATAACCCAGATATCTTATCCATAAAGATTTGAATCCTCCGGATTCAGGGCAGGCAAATTATGAATAATATATACGATTTAAGAGACCAGAAGCTATTCAGAGAGGAGAGGCTACTCATTCTGCACTGCTGCATTCGGGATAATGATCAGGCAGGGTAACCAGGCTGTACGAATATAGATGAGCATTCTGTATAATCGAAAAAAAAGTGTTCTTCAACGCAAAAACCAGTAGAACCTATTATATTAATCTACTTTTAGAAATTAAAGCAGTATTTTATGACTAAAAGAAAAGGCGGCTGATCAGCCGCCTTTTCTTTTAGTCATTGAACATTTTAAAGATTGAACATCAACCCTGCGCTGATAACAATCTGGTCGAAATCAGAGATAACATACTTGCCTTCAACCAATAAATGCATGCGATCGCTAAAAGGATAAAGCAATCCGGCGCCGAGGTTGAAACCAAACTTAGTTTCACTGACCTCAACAGAAGGAGATGTATAACCTAATTCTTCATAAACAACGGCTTCCGTTGTAATTTTATAACCGGAAACATTCACACCACCGATCCCGTGAACAGTAAAACCTTTATTCTCCATAAAGATATAGTTGCCGTCGAGGTCAAGGTTCCAAAGTGTCTGCTTTACCCCTCCGTCAGTTTTTGGCAGGAAAAACACGAAACCAGGTGCCAGTCTGATTTGGTCAGTGATGCCATAGTGGAATTTAGCCCCGATGCCGATACTTTTGATTTCGGATCCATAGGCAAGACCTGCGCCAAGTTTCATTTCACCTTGCTGTGCCATAGATGGGCGGGCAATCATCAGCACTAATGCTGCAACAAAAATTGTGGATAAAAATCTTTTCATGTTTCTACGATTAATGTTATAAAATTTGAATTACTAAACAGTGGGCGAAGATATGAAAACTGTATTGGTTTTACAAATGCTATTTAGCCAAAGCCTGTATTCTGTAAAAACAATAGTCCCATCCTATTGAGGTGGGACTATTTAACTCAAAAAAAATTGGGTTCTTTATTATAAAGCGAAGATAATTCCAACGTTCACACCCAGGTAGGTGGTAGAACTGCCTTCGGTGAAAATCATGTTATACTTGGCATTGACATTTAAATCGATCTTTTCGCTGAGGCCATAACAGAAACCTACTGTAGGAGCTACACCAAAATCAGAACCGGTCACCTCATAATCACCATAATTGGGAATAGTGACTTTTGATTTCCAGCTATAGAGACCAACACCTGCTCCAACGTATGGCTTGAAACCTTCGGTAGCAAAATAATAATCAACAGTTGCCAGAATTGGCATGATAGTGAATTTTGCATCGGCTGATGATTCCGTCCCTAATGATAAGGCGGTCAGTAATTCATCCTTGCCAGTAAACGAATAGTACCCGAATGTAGCACCCACGGCAATGTTTTCATTCAGAAAATACTTACCCTCAACGCTACCGCCAAAACCCATCTTGTAACTGTCGCCGAAATCGCCCATTGGAAGACCAAGTCCAGCGTTGACTCCGATTTTAATCTGTCCGAAAGATTGTGAAGAAAATCCAGCCATCATAACAACTGCTAACATCAACATCGTTAACTTTTTCATAACATTTTGGTTTTAAATGATTAATTAGAATTAGGACACTTATAAAAGATATTAATATAAGTCGCTTATAAATAGTATTGGTACTTTTTCGATGCGAAGATACAATACCTCCTTCACTTTTAGCCTCCATTGAACCCAAAAAAAACAAAAAAAGTGACATCAATTAACAAATTCACATAACATCCACACAGAAACATCACATTGTCAAATTGTTATATCTTCATGTTGTTGAAAACTTTTTGATGATTTAACCAATTAGGGCATAATGAAACATTAAAAAAAACGACCAAAAGCAAACTGGTTGGATTTAAAACAACACCGAAAAGTCCACAGGAATGTAGATCCGTTGAATAAAATGCTTGTTTTCAACAATTCGTCTCTACACTATCAACGCGAACCATCCTGCCTTTTCTCTCTTTGCAGTTTTCTTTTCTCACGTATCTGTTGGTACTTCCTGAATTGATCATCAGTCAGCACCCTTTTAAGTTCAGCGCCAGTATTATCCATTTGCTTCTTATGGTGCACCTTCATCTCTTCACGTTCAGCATTTTTCTCTGTTCCCGCTTTCTCCATTGCGGTGAAATGTTTGGTTTGTATCTGCCTGACACTGGCAACCTGTTCATCAGAAAGATTTAAATCAATCTTCATCCGGGTCACAGCCAGTTCAGCCTTCTTAACAGGAGTCAACTTCTCGTCTTCAGGCTTCTATAGCTAAAGAAACAAATAGTGACAAGAAACATAAGGGCAGAAACATCCTGATATATTTTAAATAATTCATAGCTTTCTAAATTAGTTTGCTGTTTTCGTGACCTGTCATCTGATATATAGTTTAACCGTATGAATCTCCCAAAAAGACATAATTATATTCATTTCATTCCACATTCTTTTCCTACTTTTGCATACAGAAAATAACACCTTCTCAGACACTGATTAACAGGCACATATAATTTTTACCACTTTCCCTTTGTGGATTAAAATGTGCTGTATTACGAGACTATCCATATCATTCACCTATCAATAACCGGTTTATTCTCATGAACTTACTTGAAAGCATCAGGGCTAACGCCCGACTTCAGGGAAAGACCATCGTCTTACCTGAAGGAACCGAAGACCGCACCTTAAAAGCCGTAGAAATAATTCTGACTGAAGGACTTGCCAGGATAATCCTATTAGGCGACCCCAACGAAATCACCCGTAAAGCCAACGAATTTGGCCTGAAAAAGCTAAGTGAAGCCCGGATCATCGATCCCAAAAACAATGACCGGATAGACTTCTTCACCGATATGCTATTTGAGATCAGGAAAAGTAAAGGGCTGACAAGAGAGAAAGCCCGCGAACTTGTTCAGGACCCCTTGTATCTGGGAACCCTCTTAATTAAAAACGGTGATGCCGACGGAGAAGTTGCAGGTGCCATCAACGCTACAGGTGATGTACTTCGCCCCGCTTTCCAGATAGTCAAAACCTTACCCGGTGTTAGTGTGGTCTCTGGTGCATTCATCATGATCATGAAAGACAAGAAATGGGGCGACAATGGCATAATGGTATTTGCCGATTGTGCCGTTCACCCTAATCCTACTGCTGAGGAACTTGCCCAGATTGCTGTTGTAACTGCTAAAACCACCAAAGCAATCGCGAAAATGGAACCACGCGTAGCCATGCTCAGCTTTTCAACAAAGGGAAGCGCCAAACACGAAATGGTCGACAAAGTGGTTATGGCCACCAAACTGGCAAAAGAAATGGCCCCCGACCTGCTTATCGATGGCGAGATGCAGGCTGATGCTGCTATTGTTGAGGCAATTGGCCAGATGAAAGCACCAGGCAGCCCTGTTGCCGGTAAAGCCAATGTACTGGTATTTCCCACCCTCGAAGTTGGCAACATAGCCTACAAACTGGTTCAGCGCCTGGCAGGTGCCGAAGCAGTAGGACCAGTTCTTCAGGGAATGGCTGCTCCTATCAATGACCTGTCGCGTGGCTGCTCGGTAGACGACATTGTAAACCTGGTTGCCATCACAGCCAATCAGGCCGCAGGACAATAGACTCTGACAAAAACCATTAAAGCTCTATTAAATAAATACTCTTGATAACAGCGCATGGCTGGTTTTAACAACACCAGGCATTCTAGTTATATTTCCTTTAAATAAGACATCAATTTAATCGCACTTTCAATTCAATAAATCAATCAATCAATGAAAATTCTGGTTCTGAACTGTGGAAGTTCATCCATTAAATATCAGCTTTTTAACATGAATGGTGAATCAACTGTTCTTGCCAAAGGGCTGGTCGAAAAAATAGGTCTTCCCCAGGGAATCCTTACCCACAAAACTGAAGGTCATGCTGACTTCTGTCTCGAGCAACCCATCGAAAATCATCAGACAGGTATTAACCTGATCATCGAAGCCTTAACCCATCCTGACCATGGTGTGATCAAACAAGTCTCGGAAATTGAAGCCGTTGGTCACCGCGTAGCGCATGGCGGAGAGAAATTCAACAGCAGCGCTCTGGTAACTCCCGAGGTTATAAGCGACATCGAGAAGTGTATTGAACTAGCCCCTTTACACAATCCCGCCAACCTGAAAGGGATCACCTCTATCGAAGCTTTGCTGCCCGGCATTCCACAGGTAGCCGCCTTCGACACCTCCTTTCACCAGACCCTGCCTGAACATGCATACATCTATGGCATCCCTTATTATTACTATGAAAAATACAGGATTCGTAAATATGGTTTTCATGGCACCAGTCACAAATATGTTGCAAACAAAGCCTGTGAAGAATTAGGCTGGAACATTGAAGAGAAAAAAATCGTATCGTGCCATCTGGGAAATGGTGCTTCTGTCGCAGCCATTGATCATGGGAAATCGGTTGAGACATCGATGGGCTTCACGCCGGTAGAAGGTCTTCTGATGGGAACCCGTTCAGGTGACCTTGACCTTGGTGTTCTCTTGTTTCTTATGGAAAAAGAGAATATGTGCTGCTCCGAACTAAACGATCTGATCAACAAAAAAAGCGGTATGCTTGGCGTTACTGGTGTGTCATCAGATATGCGCGACATTGCCAAAGCTGCAAATGAAGGAAACCACAGAGCCGAGCTGGCACTGAAGATGTTTGCCTATACCGTCAGAAAATACATCGGTGCCTATATTGCTGTGATGAATGGTATCGATCTGTTGATTTTCACGGGCGGTATCGGCGAAAACGATTGTGACACCAGACAACGAATCTGCGAAAACCTTGACTATCTCGGCATCAGGTTTGACCCTAAACTAAATGATAGGCTTCGTGGCCGCGATGCTTTCATCTCCACCTCCGATTCGCCTGTGAAGGCTATGGTGGTGACGACAAACGAAGAACTGGTGATAGCCAACGATACCTATACCATCGTCAATAAATAACCACCTTATCTAATAAAAAAGGCAGCCTGGAAGGGCTGCCTTTTTTATACCTCCGGACAAAAAACATCCCCATGTTTTCTAATTGATTCAAGAAAAACAGGCTGAATATCAGGATAAGTCAGATTGTCGGGCAAGTCATCAAACAAGCGTACTTCATCTGTTTCAAACTCATCCGGGGCTATCCGTTCGTATACTTGTGCAGTAAAAAGCCTGCCATAAGTAATGGTGCCATTCAACATGACCGAATAATCGGCAAATGCTTTCAGCTCAAACCTTACCGCCCCGGTCTCTTCTTTCAATTCCCTGACCGCCGAATCATCTATGATCTCACCAGGTTCACGATGCCCTCCGGGTATCTCCCATGTAGAACGGCCATTCGTTCTTACCAATAAAAGCTTTTCAGCTTCGAATGCACAGATAACAGCGTATTTATACACATGATTATCAACACTATTTATTGGATACAGCACTACTCTCAAATCATTCATCATTTTAATATAACGAGACTTAAACATTTTTAAAGAATATGCTATCTTTGACCCCAACCAAAATTACAATATTATGTTTTCCTACCGAATTATGTTTCTCCTCGCCATACTCGTTGCGGTCGCCGGGGAAACTCTTATGCTTCTGATCATCAGCAAATGGGCAAAATTTGAAACACGTCCTCTTTACATACTCCTCCTGGCAGGATCCATTCCATCGATAGCTTCGCTACCATGGATATGGTACATCATGCCGGAATTTTTCGCAATGACAACCCTTAACGTAATCATAGCCGAAATTATCGTGATGTTTTGTGAAGCACTACTGATTCAACTAATAACAAATTACAAGTACAGCCAGTCACTCGTTCTGGCCTTTGCCATGAATCTGTTGTCCTACATTCTTGGGATCCTGTTCTTTTAATGAGGTACTTCTTAAGACTGTTATATTTCAGCAAAAACCACCTTTAACATATACTTATTGTAAAGAGCGAATTATCTATCCAAAAAACTTTCAACCATCAATCGCTCTGTAGCTTCATGATCCAGCTTCTTTTCAACAACTCAGGCATCACGCGCCAGCCATAATAAATCTAAACCACCTCAACTAAATGAACAAAGTTTTATTATTAGTCGGTGTCTCGATTTTGCGAGTGCAATAGCGTATATAGGACAAGTGAATATCAGGGGTACAACAGAGGCTACTTCCATCATAACATGCTAATGTACTAAATTCCAGTGTAGTAAGATTCCTTATTGGCTTGTTGTCATTCGCTCCGGCAAAGCCAGTATAAAAGTAGCCTTACCCTGCAGAGTATCCGGCAATACTTCAGGGTCGGGGACACTGACAGAAGAGATAGTAACAATCTTAAGCCCTGGCCGCCATTGATTAAGGTACCAGACAATGCCTTCAAAATCATCGGAGTGGTATGTACCGTTGAAATGAATGAATCGCTGCCCCGGCTTGAGATTCTGAAGTATTGACCACGCCATGGTTGCGTCTTTTAGAGCCTGAGCCTTTGGAAGGTTTGGATTCGTATGTTCAGGCCCCATGAGTGTTTGCATGTCCTTGTAGCTCTTCAGACCTGAGTCATAAGGAACAGGAAGAGGCGCTAAAAAAGCTCTGGCTGCTGGAGAGAGCGAATCAAGGGTTTCAAATCCTTTCATATTTACCATTGCAGCATAACGCCGGGGAACATTCGTTGCCACAAAATTTAGTTCCTTCTCAACAGCAAATGCCAGTAATGGCTTATAATCCGTCTTATAATTCGGCCAGAGTTTCGCTTCATTCTCAAAATCTTTCATCCTGATCTTGCCTGCCATCAGTTCACTCATCAATAATTGGTTATCGGTCTCAAACATCTCGGCCCCCAATACCAGATTTGTCTCCGCAACTTCGAAAATATCGCGGGTAAGTTCCAATTGAAGCCAGTGGCAAACCGGATTGTTGTGTAATTCCCCAAAGAGGATTACATCTGCACTAGCGGCAGCCTGCATCATTTCAGTGTATTTCAATGGTTTACCATCTGAACTAAAAAATTGATAGGCGGGTTTATCAACGGTGAAAGCCATAAGCAGGGTGGCAAAGAGCACCAGCAGGTTTCGGTTTTTCATTTATAGCGGTGTATTAATATTTCGGAAGTTCAGGGGAACAATAACGCTAAACTGGCGAGGATGTTCGATCCGGTAATTAATGTTACCTTTACGCAAGAATTTAAATTCCTCAATATGAACACCTACGAATATAAATTTGTGCGCATTCCGTTGAACTTCTGGACCCGTAAACCAAAGGAGGACTACCAGGCTATTGTCCAGCAGCATGCAGCTAAAGGTTGGCGCTTGGTTCAGATACTGGCTCCCGGCACAGGACATCACGGTAAATCAGAATTTTACGAACTCATCTTCGAACAAAGCAGAAATCTTAACGGATGATGAACCCATCTGACCATAATAATAAACTCATCGAATTATGAAATCAATGTGTTTTCTCAGTAAGCCTGTCGTAAAATGGCTGATCGCTGCAAAACTCATCGTTAAAGTTGTACTCGTCTGGCTCTTTGTCCAGAGCGATCTCTGGGGGCAAAACGTTGTAACATCGCCCGATAAAAAACTAATTGTAGCAGTGTCGGTAACCGATTCAGTCAATCTGGATGTGTCATTCAGCCAGAAACAGGTCAATTCATTGAAAATATGGTTCAGATCAAACAACAAAGAATTAACCCACGATCTTTCACCCCGGAAGTCCACCATCAGTGCAGTGAACGACACCCTGGTTCCCGTTGTTTCAGGAAGGCGTAGCCGCATTCCCGATGTTTACAACGAAATGGACTGGCCTCTGAGTCGTGAGTTCGGTATTTGTGTACGCGTCTACAACGACGGATGGGGTTATCGTCTCTATACAAAATTCAAAGAAGAACAAAACATTAACGATGAAGGCTTCTGTCTGAAGGCCCAACCGGGCGATTCGGCATGGTTTCCTGAGGAAACAAGCTACCTGAGTCATTCTGAGCGGCTATATCCTCATTTGGCAATAAACCAAATAGCTAAAGGAAGATTCTGCAGCCTCCCTGCCCTGATTCACGGACAAGGGATCTATACAGCGGTTTCAGAAGCCTGGATTGAGAATTTCCCAGGACTGTATATACAAGGACTTGGTAATAACGGTTTCTCAACATCACATCCACCCTACCCGTTGGTTGAAAAAGCAAAAAATGACCGTACCATCGTTGTCGCAGAAGCAGCACCATACATTGCAACAACAATCGGAACAAGGTCATTCCCGTGGCGGGTGTTTGGCATCACAGCCAATCCCGGTGATTTGATTGGAAGCGACCTTGTTTACAGGTTTGGGCCTCCCCTTCGGCTCAGCCATACCGATTGGATCAAGCCTGGCCGTGTAGCATGGGACTGGTGGAACGACAACAATATCAGTGGCGTTCCATTCAGGGCAGGCATCAACACCGACACCTACAAATACTATATTGATTTTGCCTCGGAATTCGGAATTGAATACATCATTCTGGACGAGGGATGGAGCAATCCTTCCGACCTGTCCGATATTAACCGGGAGATGGATATGGAAGCCCTGTTTAGCTATGCAAAAGAGAAAAAGGTCGGCATCATTCTGTGGGTCCTCTTCAACACACTTGACCGCCAACTCGGGGTAGCTCTCGATCAATTTCAAAAATGGGGCGCTGCCGGCATCAAGGTCGACTTCATGCAGCGCGACGATCAGAAGATGGTGGAATACTACTGGAAAATTGCACGTGAGGCAGCCAGCAGAAAACTTCTTGTCGATTTCCACGGGAGCTACAAACCCGATGGAATCAGGAGAGCATTTCCCAATGTACTTACACGCGAAGGAGTGAAAGGCCTCGAAAACGACAAATGGGGCAAAGATATCACGCCATCACATGATCTGATTCTGCCGTTTACCCGTCAGTTTGCCGGGCCGATGGACTACACTCCCGGTGCCATGATCAATGCCACCGAAAAAGGCTTTTCCCCAGTATGGTCAAAACCCATGAGTCAGGGTACCCGATGCCACCAGCTGGCTTTGTATGTGATCTATGAAAGTCCGTTGCAGATGCTTGCCGACAACCCTACCCATTATCGGAATGAACCTGAAACCATGAAATTTCTGCGCGATGTACCCGTCACCTGGGATGAGACAAAGGTGCAGGAAGCAAAACCAGGTAAGAAGCTGATCATGATGCGACGTAAAGGCGATTCATGGTATGTGGGAGCACTCACCGACTGGAAACCAGCCGATATTCTCTTTAACATCCCCGGAACCGGAGAATGGTTAGCAGAAATCTGGCAGGATGGTACAAATGCCGACCGAAATGCAGTTGATTTCACATATAAGACAGAATTAGTGAAGTCTGGAACAATTTTTAATGCACATCTTGCTTCCGGCGGAGGATTTGTGATGAAATTATCAAGAAAAAAATAATCAGCCATATTTTATCTTAAAACACTATCAAACACTTATTTAGCAATAAAAAATCACTATTAACAGCATTTTCAGGCATTTAAAAAGTAAGAAAAAAGGTCAGAATAAAGTTTTTTTTCATAAAAAAGGTCGTAAAATGTCAGAAAGAGTAAGTTATGATGTATCTTTGCAATGTTTTTGATCCGATACTGTTTTCTCAATCACTTCCAACGCGGGTGTTTGTCTAAAAAAGTCAAGGTTCCCAAAACGATAAATTAAACACCCGGTTTCAATTGTTTTATCCAGTTAGTCCAGGTTTATTTCCCAAATTACAGAAAACTACATTCGTAGCTTTATAATTCCTTTTTTCATTCACTAACACGTTTTTTTATCATGAACATTTTTGTTGGAAGTCTTCCGTACAAGCTTGAAGAGTCAGACCTAAAAGAGTTTTTCGAAGCTTATGGCGAAGTATCAGCAGCTCGCATCATCACAGACAAATTCACTGGCCGTAGCAAAGGTTTCGGTTTTGTTGAAATGCCCGATGATGAAGCAGCTTTGAAAGCCATCGAAGAACTTAACGGTGCAGAGGTTAACGGACGTTCAATCGTCGTTAACAAGTCGGAAGAACGTCGCGAAGGTGCCCCCAGAAGGACAACTCCAGGCGGCGGCGGCTTCAACCGCGGTGGTGACCGTGGTGGCGACCGTGGCGGATTCAACCGCGGCACTGGCAGCGGCGATCGCAGACCCCGTTACTAAGCTTATAACCGTTTTTTCGGATATATCAACGGACGCCCGGGAGGACGTCCGTTTTCTTTTTGTATTAAATCCCTGGCTATCCTTTCAATAAACAAGCCTTATAGCTCAACCAGTGCTATTACAACTACTTATGGCTTCATGGTAACGCTCTGGTAATGATAAGCTCAGGGATTATCAGATTCATTGAAAACAATTTCAGCGGATTATATCTAAATTACAACCTTGAATTTAACCTTCTTTCCACTTTGAAGTATCACATTAAACAGATACAGACCTCTGACATTCCGTTTAATACTAATTGAACATTCAGGACTACTGATTTCAGGCTGGTTATAAATACATCTTCCCAAGAGATCATAAACACTAACTGATTTTATCACTTCGAGGGCTTTTAAAACAATCTCATCATTAAAACATTGGTATTGCAATGAAGGATCAGGCTCTGCTTCCGGTTCACCTACCCACATAAAATTGATATTTAAAGTATCTGAAGGAGTGGTTTCGCCACGAGTTGTAACTGCTGTTACGTAAGTCCACTCATCAACCACTGATTGTCCCGGCAAAATACAACTAGCATACTGGTTAATTGTATTCGTTTGGATTAATTCCTGATTAGTTTTCCAATATGATCCCTCTTTTAAACATGACGTGTAAACATTATAACCCAAAAATTCAGCATCAACTGCTCGGGTATTTGTAAACAAATCAACCACCAGGTTGCCTCCAAATGGTTGCAGATACTCTTTATAGTAGTGATCATACTTCCAAAAGGGATAATAAAATGATGAAGAATCCGACGGCTCCTTGTTCATTGAAATAGGAATGTTACGCATTATTACAATAACAGTTTTACCACCAACATCAGCACTATCAGAAAGAAATTTATAGATATACCAACCATCTGATGGAGCACCAATCAAATAATCAGAGCTGTAAATCAAGTCAGAAGTCTCAAAATCATAAACATCTATAGAGCAGTATTCGCCCGGTGGTGCTAAATTGGGGCTGAAGCTTTTTACCCGTACTGAGTGCAGGTAGCTGACCGGCGATGACGTTAAATCAAATACTACACAAAAGCCATCATCAATACTCACCCACCATTCATTTATAGAGTCGCAATCCAACCAATTCCTCTTCATTTGAGTGAAAGAGCCACTGTCGTTCACCGGTCGGCAATATTCATCCCAGTTCACCTTATATTCAGGGCAACACATAATAAAATCCCACGTTATCCCTTTAACAGGAGGAAGTACTCGCACAATCTCTATATCATCAATTGACCAATAACTTACATGACCCGGGTTTTCACCAGAAAAATGAAACCGTAGCCGAAAGTCATCATTATTCACGCAACTTAAATCGAGTGTCGTTTGTTTCCAGTTAAATGAAGTTGATCCATCGAAACTGTAAAGATTGATCCATTCATTTCCAACCTGAACATCAATTGAAAATTTTTGTGTTGAATCTGATACCTGTATCAAGAGCCTCTCATTAAAGGTCAAATGCAGATAAGGACATGAGACTGTAGCAGCCGACAGATAGGGACTTAGCAAATAAGACTCGCAAAGCGAATCAAAAGCAAACCATTCAAATACAACGGAGTTACCGGTTCCTCCGGTAGCTGCATTCGTTGTCCACCGGTCTGTGCTTAATTGTTCACTCCATCCCGTCAGGGAAAAAGGAAAAGAGTCCCAGTTTTGAGCATATATCAAAGTGTCGCCTGGGCTTGTGGTTTGCGCTGCCATTTCACTCTGGTTTGCAAATAAAATAATCAAAACAATCGCTGAAATTGTTAGAAAATGGTTCATATTGTTTTTTCTGTAAGACTTGATTACATTCAAATGGTTGCCTGAAAAGTGTTAGCGATCCAGCATAAAACCAGGAAGCCCAACATTATAAGCTAATAATCTGTATTGATTTATAGCCCCAATTTACTATCTTTCAGACAAAAGTGTTTTAAAGTCACCTACATCATGTATCCAGAGAATTTTCTCATGTAGTAATAAGGAACCAGGCTTCCCCCAAATTATTTACAAGCAGCTATTGCATAAAGCTCATCACAATGGCGATAAACAACCTGAAGATCAGTCGTGATGATTGAAATCATAATGATGTTTGGAGCATGTCCTGCACACCGCTACAGGTTGTTTTGGATAGCACCAGTCCGATAGAAGAAGTCCCCACCATGATATTGATCAGGAGTTAGCTTGAAAGCCATCGGGAGGATGGCCAAAGCCCGCTTTTCTCAGTAATTAACTAATGTCGGTATGGAATAAAACCTTATCGTACAGAGAAGCGATAGGCGGTCACCTGCCGATAGGTTTCACCAGGTCTCAGTACGACGGAAGGAAATTCAGGCTTATTAGGCGAGTCGGGAAAATGCTGGGTCTCAAGACAAAAGGCTGTACGGAACTGATAAGGGACTTTCCCTTTTCCCACCTGACTACCATCCAGGAAATTGCCCGAATAAAACTGTAGACCGGGTTCAGTGGTTAGCACCTCCATAAAGCGACCGCTTTCCGGTTCAAAGACCGAAGCAGCAATCCAAAGTGAATCTTTTGATTCAGGACGGTCTAATATAAAATTATGATCATAGCCTTTCCCTGCGGCCAGTTGTGAATTTGTTTCATCGATGCGCTCACCGATCCGTCTTCCCTTAGTAAAATCAAAAGGAGTACCCTCAACAGGTGCCAACTCGCCTGTTGGAATCAACCCTTCATCGATGGGGGTAAAATGGCTGGCATATATAGTGAGGACGTGATCAAGAATTGATGAGTGACCACCATCCTTCAGGTTAAAGAAAGAATGATGCGTCAGATTGACAATAGTTGGTTTATCTGTTGTCGCATTGTAATGGATATAAAGAGTATTGTTGTCAGTCAGTGTGTACGACACTTCGGCCATGAGGGTTCCCGGATAACCATTCTCACCATCGGGACTCGTATAAACAAGCGTGATACCAGTGGAGTCGGCCATCATAACATTCCATAATCGGCTGTGAAAACCGGTATCCCCACCGTGCAGGTGGTTTTTACCATTGTTGAGGGGCAGTTGGTATTTATGACCATCCAGTGTAAAATTCCCGGCACCAATCCGGTTAGCATACCTCCCGACTATGGCCCCAAAATACTTTTCGCCTGTCAGGTATTCGGGCAGGCTATCGAATCCCAGTACCACATCACCGGGCACACCCGTTCGATCTGGGACATACAAGCTGACCAGTTTTGCTCCGTAATTGGAGATCACTGCTTTCATCCCATTCTTGTTTACAATTACATACTGTTTCATCGAATCGGCTGGAATCATAGAGTCATCTGTTTTTTCAGGTTTAGAGTTGCATCCGGTAAACGCAGCAACCATCAGCAGAAATAAAGAAGTTTGTTTGAACATATCAATCTGTTATAATCATTTTCTATTGGAGTTTCCATTCTAGCATCCCTCCACTATAACCGGGCTGCAACTGCACAAGTAATCTGACAGCACTGGTAGTAACCGGAACGAAAGTAATGTGGCACCACTGATCTTTTTTCACAGGCCAGTCACCATGTTTGGTCACGATTGTCCACTGACCTGATTTTTCGAGATACTGTAGTTTCCATGAGGCCGGGATGCGGCAACCACCATCGGGGCCGTCATCAAACCAGTAGACATCCATTGCACTCAGGGTTGTTGGTACTTTTAAATCATACTGCACCCATTCTTCAGTTCCCTTATGGCTCCAAAAAGTGATACGAGGAATATTATGGTCATTTGAGTTCACAGGGACGAGCAGATCGTTAAGCGCATCCATCCGGTCGTAAAACCATGAAGCAGAAATCCGGCATTGCGAGGCAATTGTAGGTGGCAATGCAGGGTGTGCAGCAGTTTCCTCGAATGGAAGCCAGACAGTCATTTCACCAGTACCGCGATAAGCCCATGCATAATAAGGTATGGCTGTGAACGGGATTGAGGCCTTCGCAGTATTTCCTTTAGCATCGAGCGACAATGCTGTAGCATGACCCTGCAGGGCAACCACTCCATCGGCTATTCCCGGCATCGGATGGGTTGAAAGCTTAATGTCGCGATCGACCATTAAATTACGCACCTTCCCTCCATTGTCAACCCATTCGGCAGCATAGACCAACGGGCCACGTTGCATGCAAAGCTTACCACGATGATCTGCCACACTGTCTGAGGCAATGATGGTGCGTACTGGCATTGGAAATTCAATGGTGATCGCATCGCCCGGCTTCCATACACGTTGTATAAGTAAATAACCGTCCTTGATGGAAAGCTCCTGCAACTCGTCATTCACCTTAACAACGACTTTTGCGTTATCTTCATTCAAAAACCGATACAAGCCGGAAGGGACAGCCTCATTGCGCGCCCATCCGGGAATTCTAAGTGCCATTTTAAACCGCTTTCCAATGGTCTTTTCAAAACCAATAATCACTTTCCCATCCCATGGATAATTGGTCTGTTGGCTGATCACAACATCTTCACCATCGATTTCAAGACGCGCCTTATTCCCCATGTAAAGATTTGTATAAATCTCATCACCTCTGATTGCATATATATATCCTGGTAATGAGGGCATAAACCGGCTGACATTTGTCGGGCAGCAGGCACAATCAAACCAGGGACTGCGGAAATGACTTCCGTCGGATTCCAACGGATTGGGATAAAAAAAAGAAGTACCTGTAATACTCGCACCAGCCAGAAAATTGTTGTAAAGGGTACGCTCCAGTACATCAATGTAACCGGCTTCACCTGTCAGTAGAAACATTCGCTGGCTCCAGAGCATTTGAGCAATGGCAGCACATGTCTCGCAATAAGCCGAAAGATCGGGTAATTCATAATCAGCACCGAAAGCCTCACCATCGTATCGGGAACCAATCCCCCCTGTGATGTACATCTTCTTTCCTGTAACATTTTTCCAGAGAGCCATAACCGCCCGGTTATAGGCTTCATCTCCAGTAAGTGCAGCAATATCAGTCATGGCCGAATACATGTAGGCCGCACGTACCGCATGGCCGACAGCTTCTGTTTGACCGACAACCGGCATGTGATCCTGTGTGTAGTCCTTATTGCCGCCATCGGCCCCATAGGTATACAATTCATGACTTGCGGCATTCCCCCGCTGATCGAGGAAGTAACGGGCCATATCAAGGTATCTCTTTTCGTGTGTCAGGCGATATAGCTTCACTAGTCCGATTTCGATTTCCTGATGACCTGAAACACCATGCAACTGATCCTTGCCTGGACCAAAGGTTTTACAAACCAGATCGGCACTTTTCAGGGCAACATCAAGAAATGTATGTCTGCCGGTTGCCTGATAATGTGCTGCAGCAGCCTCATACATGTGGCCGATATTGTAGAGTTCATGACTATCTTTCAGATTAGACCAACGCTTCTCGCCTGCCCCTCCTGGAACACTGTCAGGATTAATTGTACGGCAGGTATAGAGATAACCATCATCCTCCTGAGCGGCAGCAATAAGAGTAATCAGACTATCAAGGTATTGTTCAAGGTTGCGATCAGGAGCTACCATCAGTGCATAAGAAGCGCCTTCCATGATCTTAAACACATCTGAGTCGTTATATCGGATTCCTGCAAACTTCCCCTTTTTCAAACCACCTGCTACTGCGAAATTATTGATTCGACCCGTCTCCTCCGACTTATTGAAGGCATAACGAATGGTTACCAATCGATTGGTATCCAGACGTGGCGACCAAAATCTATCATTAACCGTCACGCGGGTAAAGTCAACCGGAGTAACAGGATAATCTGCCTCTGAATTATTTTTATTTGTTTTACAAGAACTTAGAGCGATAATGAGTATTACAAGGGAAAAATAACGGTTCATTGATGAATGGATTTGATCGAAAAGTAAAGGTAGAAAAAAAGGTATAAGTGTAAAAAACACCTTAAAAAACACGTTAAGACGGAGGTGTTAACAGAAAGCCGTTGATTTGCGGTTAAACCGGCAAGCTGCATGATCAAAAACACCTACCTTTGCGCTAATAAACCGCAGCACTGAATGAAGCGATTGATCGTTTTTGACTGGGGAAACACCATCATGCGCGATTTTCCCGACCTTCCGGGACCTATGTGCGAATGGCCCCATGTTGAATGGGTTCCAGGAGCTGAAGAAGCGCTCAGGTACCTAAGTCACAGCTACAAGCTTTGCATCGCGACAAATGCTGGATGCTCCGACACGATTACCATGCGAAAAGCGCTTCATCGTATTGATGCAGAGGATTATTTCAACTGGTTTTTTTCATCGAAAGACCTCAATATACGCAAACCCGACCCCTTGTTTTTCACAACCATTGCACATGCATGTGGCTTCGAACCTTCCGACTCAGTCATGGTAGGCGACAGCTACACCAACGATATCGAAGGAGCTTCAAAGGCAGGCTTCACCACAGTACTGCTCTCAGCCACCGATGGCGATTATCCTGAAGCAGATTACCTCATCACCACGATGCATGAATTGATACAACTCTTCTGAAAGCATGATCATCTACCGTAACCCAACACTATTTCTGGTTTTATTTCTTATCACGTTGACCAAAGGCACCCTTGGCCAATCAGAAAGTAAAGACCTTCCCGTGTATGATTCACCGCTTCATCTGCCGATCAGGCTTTCAGCCACTTTTGGCGAACTCAGAGCCAATCACTTTCATGCCGGTATTGACCTTAAAACGGAGCAAAAGACCGGCTTTCAGGTATGCACCATTGACAACGGATATGTTGCCCGGATTGCCGTTAGCCCAACGGGTTACGGAAAGGCCATTTATATAGCTCATCCCAATGGCTACACATCGGTGTATGGCCACCTTGAAAAATTTGCCCCTGCCATTGATTCTTTTGTTGTAGCTATTCAATACCAGAAGAAATCATATAGTATTGACTATGAATTGAGGCCCGGGCAAATTTCTTTAAATAAAGGAGACCTGATTGCCTATTCAGGTAACACCGGAAGCAGCGGTGGACCACATGTTCACTTTGAAATACGCGACAGTAGAACTCAGGATGCCTTAAACCCACTCGATTTTGGAATTGCAGCCCGCGACTTTATACGCCCAAAAATTGAGTTTATTAAACTATATCCTGGTGATTCATCAAGCACCATCAATGGAAAGCAAAAACCAGAACGGTTTGAAACAGCAGGCTGGGGACCTGCATACCGGCTGAAACAACGCGACACAATAGAGGTTTCAGGAAGTTTTGCTATCGGGATAGCTTGTCATGATCTGCTTAACTATGAAACAAACAAAAACGGTGTATGGGCAGTTGAATTCATGGCTGACTCCACAAGGTTTTTCAATGTCGAGATGCGCCGCATAGCTTTTGGAGACACCAGATATATTCAGGCTATGACCGACTATACCGAATACCGGACATCAGGCAACTGGGTCATCTGGTCCAGAAGACTGCCCGGAGACAATCTTCCTTTTTTGGAAGCCACCAACAATGGGATCGTTAAGATTGAACCCGGCAGGGTAGTCAGGCTTCAGGCTAATATAAAAGACATTGCAGGGAATGTTTCAGTACTCAGCTTTGTTGTTAAAGGTATACTTGCGCCTCAGTTGCCAAAGATTCTGGATGAAGATACTACGAGGCATTCCCTTGCAGTTCAATGGAACAAACCTGTTAATTATTCATGGGCCGGGCTCTCCTTTTCAGCTGATGGCGGGTCATTCTATGAAAGCTTCAGATTAACAACCGACACCCTTGAACGCAGAAAAACATTTTATTCACCCTTGTATAAGCTACATCGCGTAACAACACCTATCCACAAGGCTGTCACCTTAAGCATTAAGCCCGATCGGGACTTTGGCTCCCTTGCCTGTAAATTACTCATCGGGTTGGTCAATCATAAAGGGATAACCTCAGCAGCAGGCGGCTCCTATAAAAACGGAGTCGTAACAACCCGAATCAGGGAGTTTGGTAGTTACACCATCGTTGTGGATACAACGCCCCCCCTGATTAAAGCAATCAATATCAGGAATAAGATGAAGCTTGACACCATTCGGGAAATCAGAATCCAGATCAGCGATGATTTTTCGGGAATTGAATCATACACCCCTGAATTGAACGGCAGCTGGCATCTGATGGAATATGACGCAAAACGCAAACTGCTTTTCTGCCCTGTTGACGGATTTACCAGAGGAGAGAATAAGCTGAAGCTCGTAGTGGCTGACCAGAAAGGGAATGTCGCGGAAGTCGAATACACGCTTTACAAGTAGGCTGATGTTGGAAATAAAACTTTATAAACCATTGCTGGCTTTGTTTTTCATTGTTGGGCTATTGATAACGGCGAGTGCACAACCGGAAAGAAAACGCGCGATAGAAATAGGCAGCTTCATGCAATGTAACCAAACAGGTGACCTATCGAAAGGTCAAAATGGCTGCAGGCTCATTTATGAGTTGGCTGTTCCACGGGCCAGAAATCCAAAGAAGTCAACTATCGATTATGATTTTCAGATTACTTTCGACCGTAATGAATATACCGACACGGGTCAGTTCATTTCAGGCCGAATCAGTATTACCGGAATCAGTGACCTGAAGCTTTATGAAGGCTTTGATATGGGAGCCTTTCTGCTTCCCTCAAGCGTTTGCCTGAAAGCAACATCCGACCAGAGCCATGAAGCTGTTAACATCCATTTCAGGGATTCAGTTGCCAGCTATCGGTTGTTTCTTAAAGGTAGCCGTAAACAGGAAGACCCTTCATTCACCATCGATCAGATTGAGTGCGATGAAGCAAAGGTAGAACGGTTTCTTGACGGGCTGATGATGATTCGTGATTACCTTGCCTTTGCTGGCTTAGCCGAAGACCTGAATACACTTGAAAAACTCCGGTATAAAGACCCGTGGCAGGAAGCTTCGGCGATCGTATGGTTTTCACATGCCGGGCAACTGATTGATAAATTGGAGGTATGGAATGCACCCGAACTCAATGGACAGGATCCCAAAAAAATAGCCGGTTCCATGAAGGCTGTCAGTATAGAAGCTTACCGAAGGCAACTGGCTTTTATCAGGGAAGGGCAATCTGAACAATTGGCTTTACAGCCCTATTCAGAAGCTTCTGTAGCATGGATTGGCAATCAGATTGAATGGCTGATTAGGCATAAAGAAAACTCAAATCCATACAGTACCTCGTTAATAAACCGACTGGCAACATTAGGATCAGCCCCCTCATGGGGAGGATTGAATAGTCTGGTGGCTGACGTATGGCCTTTGGAAGAGGCTGCAGCACGTATCGGCATGTTAAAACCGTTCCTGCATGCCCAGGCAATGGATCTCAACCAACGCGCCCGTGAAAGGATCAACAAGGAAAAATTCAGTGAAGCACTCCTTTTTGCCAATAATGCAGCTTTAATTGCACAACTGGCCGATGATACAGAACTCGCCACTTCGGCAAATCAACTGATCAGCACAGCACACCATGGCGTCCTGAATGCATGGCTGACTATTGCTCAACGGGCACTGCAGGCAGGTAGTTTTAGCATGGCGGGACAATACATTCAGAAAGCTGCTGCATACCAGCAAGCCAACCATGAGGCCATCCTTTCCATGGAAGCGCTCAACCATACCCTCGAATGTTATATTGACAGCAGCCTGAGTAAAGCCACACGGTTAGTGCTTAAGGGAGACTATACCGAAGCAGTCGCAAGGATTGACGATGCGACGGTCTATTTAAACAGGCTTCCATTCTATTCACAGCGCAGCCAAATTGATTTCATTCTTTCACAAGCCTGCACAAAGCAGTATGAACACCAGCTTAACCATGCTGTCGAATTGCTTGATAACAATAAGCGCGATGCAGGATCGGCTTTACTTTTTAAGACAATAGCTTTCAGAGCCAGCCGTTCAATGTGGGTTACCCAACGTGAAGAAGAAAAAACGGCCCTCCGGTTGACCGGTTTGTTTGAAGCCGATTCGTTACTGCAAATAGCCCTCAAGGCCGATACTATCAGATGGCACGCCCTGTATCCTTTGGCCGACAGAGCGGCTGCACTGCTCGATACCATCGCGCCCGTACCCGCCGATACCGTAAAATGGAAATCAGGAAGCTTCACAGTGAATCAGATGCTAAGAGCTGAGCAAGAGTTTTACAATACCCTTTCTGATAATAATTACCAGCTTGCTGACGATCAGCGCAAAGCGATTCAACAACGACTTCAAATCTACATTGCGGTTTCCGATCCCGTACATGCTGAAATCCTGCGTGAAATAGAAAAAAGGATCAACCAGTCTGCATGCGTGCTTGCTGACAGTTGGGGCAAAACACTTACTGATGCAGGTTATGATGCCGCCATCGCCAAGCAGTTCAGACAAGCTTTCGATTTGATTACAAAAGCAAGACAGGTGTATCAGGAAGCAGCCCGATGTAACCCTGACACCACCACGATGGCTCAGATCGGCAACCGGTATCGCGAAGTGTGGCTATTCCAGAAACAAGTTGCTAAAGTAGACACACTCCTGATGCAGTATCGCGTTGAAGAAGCCGTAGCCTGGTTCGATCTGTGCCGCTCAGATTATGAGCGAAACTTCATGAAGTTGGTTGACATGCCCGCTCCACGTCTCGAAATTTACCTGTTACAATATCCGACTGCGCCTTTGATTGATATCGTGATGGAACGCAACCTGTACAAGACATCAACCAACGATCTGATTGCCTTATTTGAGTCACTTCGCCAAAAGAATATTCCATCTGACCTGTTAAAAAACTGGTTGCCGGAACTCGGCAATGTGATGGCATCTGATTATCATCAGGCAGGAAAGGAAAAAACAAAGGAATCCTACTTATCAGTCTTTAAAATCGACCGTATATGGTATAAACCCTCGTCTGTGAGGTTTATTGACGATGTCGCCCGCAATTGGTTTGAAAGAAAATGGATGCAACTTGGGATGATCTTATAACACCCATGCAACTGTTGAAGTCTTCTTTCGCAAAAATGATCTATTTTAGCCTTGCAATGAAAAAGCGCCTCTTTATACATATTTGGTTTTTGATTACAGCAATTGTATCCCTGCAGGCTCAGGAGCCGGGTATTCCTTCAGCGCTTTACACTACATCCGGTTCTGTTTTATCGATGACTGATTCAATGCCTCCCCTGCAGATAACGGCAGGATTTTACCATACAATTCCTCTGGCCCAGTTTAATAATCAGGGAGATTGGACACAACAGGGCGACGCAAGCGACTTATACAGAACCGCGATCTTTTTTGCATTAAGACGTTCGCTCGATAAACATTTTACAGTTGGAATATGCGTTCCTTGGTACAGAACCTCGCTTACGTACCACGGCACAAAACACCCTCCGGGTAACTATGGCATCAGTCAAGTCAGCGACATCAGACTCTTACTTGCATACCATTTTAAAACAGGCAGATTTCTTGTTTCTTCCGAAATCGGCACCAATGTTCCGGTAGGTAATGGACTGGGGGAGGCTTTACATCCAGCCTTTCCTCCCGGTGAAAATGGGTATTGGACACTATGGGGAAAGACAACCGCATGGTTAAAAATCAACGGGGAAATGGCTCTTTACGGCATGTTTTCCTACGATTTTATAACACCCCGATCAGGCGCCCTGGTTGAAGGAAGCGGCGCACTGTTACTGTCCGATAGCACAACGGATGTGATACAGGGGACAATACACCCCGGCGACAGAATAACCCTGAATGCAGGAATAGTCCGCCGATTCAGCAATAATGAAATCTTTCTGGGTTATGGGTTCCTTTACAAATCAAGTGCTTTTGTAAATAACCTGATACCTGATGATGAACGCACCATCAATCTGGTTAATTATTCGATTTCGCACAGGTCTTTATTACATACAGTTCATTCAGGCTGTTTCCACAATTGGAAACAAATGAAAGGAGGATTCATGATACAGATGGGAGTGGGTGGAAACGGGTCCTGGAGCGAGTTTTTATTATCGGGAATAATTAGCTACAATTTAAAATAATTTCGATCATTATGACAAAAAAACTTCTGTTAATCAGTAATTCAACCAATGCAGGTGAAGCCTACCTCGGTTGGCCTCAGTCCTTTATCAAAGCTTTTCTTGAAAAACATTCGGTTACCGAAGTGTTGTTCATTCCATATGCAGGCGTTAGCCTTGGGGCCGACCTCCAATCTTCATACGACAATTATGAAGCAAGGGTAGCTGGGGTCTTCTCAGCTCTCGGGGTTACACTGACATCGGTTCACCGCTGTAAAGAGCCTTTGAAAGCTGCCATGAAAGCACAGTGCATCGCTGTGGGCGGGGGCAACACCTGGCACCTGGTCAACGAGTTACATCGCACAGGCTTGATGTCCGTCATACGTGAACGGGCCGTGTCAGGAATGCCCTATATGGGATGGAGTGCCGGATCAAATGTAGCATGCCCTACATTAATGACCACTAACGACATGCCGATCATTCAGCCCCCCTCATTCAACTGTATGGGACTGATTCCCTTCCAGATCAACCCGCACTACCTTGATAAAAATCCGGAGGGCCATGGTGGAGAAACCCGCGAAGACCGTATCCGGGAATTCCTGGTAATTAACCCCGGCATGAAGGTGGCCGGATTGCGTGAAGCGTGCCTGTTGGAAGTTGAAGGCGACACAATGTTACTGAAAGGCGCCCATCAACTCCGCCTCTTCGAGGCAGGAAAAGAACCGGTAGAATATCCTGAAAATTCAGACTTAAGTCAGTTACTTAAATAAATCAGGAACGAACTGAAACGTTTTGATTTTGGTTGTCTGATAAAAAAGTTCCAAAACAACCTTGCCATGTAATCTGGTATGGACACTCTTCCTTATTCTGGCAGATACCAGGCGTCATCAATGCTAAGAAAAAGAGGAGAAGAAAGATCAATCGATTTACCATGTTACAGCTTTTTTTATCATTGCCGGTGGCTTGAGCCGCCGGCAATGATAATCATAATTATTTAATCACCAACTTCCCCGAACGACTCAACCGATTACAATACCACCAGGGTGGTGTCGTTGAGCGAAGCCTGACCCTGAGGCACCCCGGCATCCCACGAAACCACGATGGTTCCGGGTGTTGTTGAGGTGATCGACGGATTGATGGCCCCCTGCAGATTGCTCCGGCTGACAGCAGCCTTCATGTAGTCAATGTCGAAGTTGGGTGATGTACCCATCAACGCATTGTGGTAGTTGAACGAAACGGCGGTATTAAAGGCTGTTGTTTTCATGACAAATCCCTTGTGTAACCAACCCGCAGAAAGGCGGTAATCGGCTGCAGGAATTTTAACTACCGTTGAGAGCCTGAACCGTTACGCGAGCTGAGTTTTAGTTTTTGCATCAGTGTAAGATGCGGGGAGACCCCTGAGGTAATCAATTCCCTTTCAATTGGCGCCGAC
>Ga0154517_130_pt1 | contig 55635 bp, 38 predicted proteins | sample RifGroE2_FD_115996 | JGI IMG/M metagenome (GOLD analysis project Ga0154517, IMG submission 115996) | Bacteroidetes bacterium GWE2_42_24
GCATAAATACCATGCTTCTCGATGGTAGCAGATATCCCGTTCTCAGAGGCTTTTTTTATAATCCGAAGCTTCTCTTCTGTAGTAAAAGTTCTATTTTTTCATCAGCATAAAGTTATAGATTTTTGTCTATAAGTTTGTCCGATTATTTAAGGGGCTAAAACATAGGAAAGTACCAGAATAGGAATTTCTTTTGAAGAGGCAGACCGAATTCTACATTTCTCGGACAAGGATAAAAGACAGAACGGAAATTTCACAATAGAAAATTATGGACAATCTAATTCGACCCCTTCGGTGCAGAATTAATCATTGAGGCATCTTCCGCCAGTTTTACAGGCGATTATTCATATTTAGTCCTCACAGGCCATCTCGCCGCCCAAAAGGAATATATACCACAACTGAGTCGTGAATAATAAAAGAAACGCAACAATATCTCCAGAAGGGAGTGAATGCGAATAACCATGCGTGTAACGCACTATTATTCAAAACCCAACAAAATAAGCCCAACTTAATTCTACATTAAGTTGGGCTTATTCATATATAAACTAATAAAAGGATAATTTCTTATTGAACTCCGCCTCCTAGTGCTTTGTAAAGACTAACACTTTGAGTTAGCTGATCGAGCTTGTCATTTACCTTGCTAAGCTGAGCTGAAAGCAGGTTTTGTTGTGCTGTAAGCACTTCTGTATAGTTGGCTTCGCCTGCTTTGAGTAATTCCTGCGTGTAGTCCACCGATTTGGTGAGCGACTCTACTTGCCTATCTCTCCACTCGTTTTTATTGACCAACGATTTGTAGCTATACAAAATATCCGACACTTCTTGTCCGGCTACTAATAGCGTATTCGAAAACGTAAGCAATGCCTCATCTTGTTGGGCTTTTGTAATTTTCAAATTGCCTTTCAATTGTCCTTTCGAAAAGACAGGTTGAGTGATTCCGGCAATTATTTCGGCTGCTAAACTAGCAGGGCTGAAAAATTTGGAAAACCCACCAGCAGCATACCCAACTGAAAGGGTACTAATGCTAAGCGAAGGATAAAAAGCCGCTTTAGCAGCATCAGTAAGTGCGTAGGCCGATTGCAACGAAAGCTCAGCCTGTTTCACATCCGGACGATTGGCCAGCGTACGCACCGACACATTACCGTTCATCGTGGCCGGTATCTTCTGATCGTTGATAGAGCCACGCTCGATAGCACCGGGTGCACGACCGATAAGTACACAAATAGCATTCTCCTGTTGGCGAATTCTGCTTTCAAGGTCAAAAACAGATAGTTGGGTACTGTAAAGTAACGCTTTACTTTGTTCAACACCTGCCGCCGTTATCTGACCTGCATCTTTCAAAGCCTGTAAGGTTTCAGTGCTTTTTTGCAGCAACACAATGGTTTCATTGGTAGTACGCAACTGTTCGTCCAACGCCATCAAGCTATAATAACTCCCGGCAATAGATGAAATCAGCGTTGTCTGAATCAGTTTTTTATATTCAAGGGTATTCAGGTAAGCAGCATATTTCGACCGGGTTTGGCTATTCAGCTTTCCCCATAGATCGGCTTCCCAACTTGCAGTAAGTCCTAATGAATTTAGATTAGAGGTATAACCGAATACATCAGTCCCTCTGCTACCCGAGCTCACGCGCGTATGATCAACTCTGGCCGCAGCAGCTACTGATGGCAAAAAAGCTGATTTAGACATATACAAGCCGGCTTCGGCTTGCTGAATGCGGGTCATTGCCACTTTCATGTTGTAGCTACGATCAAGTCCTTCGGCAATGAGTGTCTGAAGCTTTGCATCGGGAAAATAAGTCCGCCATGGAATAATATCCAGAGAAGTGGTGTCTGCGTCATTTTCAACAGCATCCCGCACCAGATCTTTTGTGTCGGGTTGAGGCACTTTGGTAAGCTCTTTATAGTTCCGGCACGACACGAACCCAACGGCGATTATCATCACCATCAAAATCCGTATGCTTATTTTTTTATGTTGTATATACATATCAATTTTTTCTAATTATGCCTATTTGTACCGAAAAATCAGATTATTTCCTTCGCTTCCAATTTTTCGGTACAAATAAACAGAGGTTATTTTTCGTGATGTTCGTCTAAAGTTACAATTTTCGTTTTACTGAAATGCTCTTGCAAATTCTGGAAAATGATAAAGAGCGACGGAATAACTAGTATTCCGAAAACAGTACCGAATAACATACCTCCGATAGCACTGATACCAATGGACTTGTTACCTACCGCACCGGCACCTGTAGCAAGTGCCAACGGAAGTAATCCAAAAATAAAGGCCAATGAAGTCATTAAGATCGGACGCAAACGAGCCGTAGCCCCTTCAACCGCTGCTTTTACAATGCTCATTCCCTGATGGCGTCGTTGCAATGCATATTCCACAATCAAAATGGCATTTTTTGCCAGCAAACCGATAAGCATAATGAGCGAAATCTGTACATAGATATTATTTACAATACCGCTACCATTCATCAAGCCTACAAAGACGAATACAAACACACCCGCCAACCCGATAGGCAACGAAAGTAAAACAGCCAACGGAAGGATGTAACTTTCGTATAAAGCAGCCAACAAAAGATACACAAAGATGATGCACAGCCCAAAAATCAGAATCGTTTGATTACTGCTGTTTGCTTCCTCGCGGGTCATTCCACTAAAATCATAAGCATATCCCTCCGGCAAATCAATTTCTTTCAAAGCCGCAAGTACATCGCCTGTGGCATATCCTTTCATGTAGTTAGGAATCACGGTAACAGCCATAGAGGAGAACAAATTAAAACGGGTTAGCGACTGAGGACCAGTGACATCTTTAACGGTAATAAACTCTGTGATGGGTGCCATCATCCCGTTGGATGTTTTTACCGTCAATCCGTTCAGATCATCCAGTTTCGACCGGTATTCGGGTGCAGCCTGTACCACCACACGGTATTGTTTACCGTAAGAGTTGAAGTTGGATACATACATACCACCCACATAGGCTTGTAAGGTAGTCATCACGTCGGACAGGGTAAGTCCGGCATCTTTAACTTTAGCCACATTGACTTCAATTTGCTTTTGAGGGAACCGGGGGTCGAATGTATTCATAATCATCATTACTTCCGGACGTTTACGCAACTTATCCAGGAACTCACTGGTTACAGCATAGAACTTATTTACATCGCCTCCCGTTTTATCCTGCATCTTCAATTCCACACCACTACTCATCCCAAATCCCTGAAGAGTTGGTGTTCCGAAGAACATAAAGGTAGCATCTTTGATAGAATCAGTGCGTTGTTTCAATATAGCCGCCACATCGGATGCTGTTATATCGCGCTCATCCCACGGATCCATTTTTATAATCATAGAAGCATACGAACTACCCATACCACTCATAAAGTTGATACCTGTAAGACTGGTTGTGCTCTTCATCTGCGGGATGGATTCTGCTATTTTCGTCACCTCAGCAGTCACCTCAGTAGTCCGTTCGAGAGACGAACCGGGCGAAAGACTAATCATGCCCATCACATTTCCACTATCCTCGTTTGGTACAAATCCCGAGGGTACCAATTTCATTGTTACAACCAAAATCGCAGTAAATACTACAATAAAACTGATTGTAATCCAGCGATGCTTTTTCTTACCTAAGAACTCAAGCGTTTTTTTGTAATTGGCCGTTAAAGCCTTAAATCCCAAATTAAAATAATAGTAAAACCTACGAATGAAACTCTTATCATGAACATCTGGATTATGCTCTGTTTTTAAGAAAATAGCACACAAGGCAGGACTAAGTGTAAGGGCATTCACAGCCGAAATAAGAATAGCTATTGCCAATGTTAGTCCAAATTGCTTAAAGAATACTCCACTGGTTCCACCTATAAAACTTACCGGAACAAATACAGCAGCCATAACCAGAGTAATGGAAATAATAGCCGGAGCTATTTCAGTCATCGCAGCTATCGCAGCCTCTTTGGCATCCGTCATACCTGCATCCATCTTGGCATGCACAGCTTCTACCACCACAATGGCATCGTCCACTACAATCCCAATAGCCAGCACTAAAGCAAACAGCGTAAGCAGGTTGATAGAAAAACCGAACAAGAGTAAGAAAAAGAACGTTCCGATAATTGCTACCGGCACCGCAATAGCAGGAATCAGCGTGGCTCGGAAATTTTGCAGAAATAAGAATACCACAATAAATACCAGGAGAAATGCTTCAAACAGGGTAGAAAGAACCTTTTTGATAGAAGCATTGAGGAATTCGCTGGCATCCATTTGATACTCATAACTGATACCAGGGGGAAGTTTTTTAGCTTCCTTCTCCAGCACGCTTTTCACTTCCTTGATAATGTCCTGGGCATTAGATCCTGCAGTTTGGTTGATAGCCATAACTACCGCTTCGGCATTGTCGTTGCGGGCCATTATCGAATAACTCTGAGCACCAAGCTCCACTGTGGCTACATCTTTCAGGCGCAGAATCTGAGCATTCTTAGAACGGATAATAATATTTCCAAATTCCCCGGCATCCTTCAACCGTCCTGAATATTTCATGGCATATTGAAAGGACTGATCGCTGTTAGCACCCAGTTCACCAGGTGCTGCCTCTATATTTTGATCCTGCAACGCAGCAGTTACTTCACCGGGAGTAATATTATACGATCTCATTACATCCGGTTTCAACCACACGCGCATGGTATAATCTTTTGCTCCATACACGCTGGCATCACCTACCCCCATGACACGTTTAATTTGTGGCAGGATATTGATGTTGGCATAGTTTTGAATAAATATACCATCGTAATCCGGGTTATCCGATTTAATCATGATCATTAACACCGTACTACTTTGTTGCTTCTGTACGGTTACGCCATTACGGGTCACTTCCGACGGCAGCAGTGCTGATGCTTGCGAAACCCTGTTCTGGACGTTTACGGCGGCCATATCAGGATCCATCCCTTGTTTGAAATAAACATTGATTGTAGCAGAACCACCGTTGGCAGCAGTTGAAATCATGTAGGTCATTCCCTCCACTCCATTTATCTGCTCTTCCAGCGGCACAATGACGCTATTTAGCACAGCATCGGCATTGGCGCCACTGTAATTGGTAGAAACCCTTACAGTAGGGGGAGCAATGTTTGGGTATTGTTCAATCGGCAATGTGAAAATCCCGATAACACCCAACACCACAAAAAGGATGGAAATAACCGTGGATAAAACGGGTCTTTCTATAAAAGTTTTTAGCATTTTCTACTTTAGTTTTGAGTAATTTACTTTTGTTCTTTTATTTTTTGACCGTTTGTTAAAGTGACAATCCCAGCCGTAACTATTTTGTCGCCTGCCGACAGACCTTCTGTTACTACATAATTCTGACCATCAGGAGTTGACTTCACACTAACTACTTTTTGGACCACCGAATCACCCTGAAATTTATAAACCAGCACTTTGTCCTGTTGAGCAAATGTCGATTTTTGAGGAATAACAATCGCTTCTTTATATTCACTTGGAATAATTACCTTAGCACTGGAACCACTACGCAACAAACCATGTTTGTTTGGGAACAAAGCGCGAAAGCTAACTGACCCCGAAGTTGCATCAACCAAACCCGAAATCGTTTCGATACGTCCGGACTCTTCATATTCGGTTCCATCAGAAAGCAACAACTTTACATCTGGCATATTTTTAATCTTCTCGGCCTGATTATCACCTTTGAACTCCTTCAACAATGATAACAATTCCTTTTCATTTACCGAAAAATAAGCAACAACATTGGATATATTCGATACCGTCGTTAACACTGTACTGTTAGTAGCCAAACTCCCCTGACGGAAAGTAATTGCACCAACCACCCCATTCACGGGACTTGTAACAGTTGTCCAGCCTAAGGCAGCCGTTGCCTGATCAAGTGTAGCTTTAGCCGAAGCCAGCACATTTTCATATGCTGATAGTTTCACCTGACTTAGAATTCCCTTTTCGGCCAATGGACGAATACGTTCCACATCAAGTTTGGCTGTATTATAGTTGGCCTTCGCGCTTTCAATTAATTGAACCGATGAAGGAGAATTAATTTTAAACAATGGTTGTCCTTTTAGGACGACTGCTCCTTCGTCAACATAAATAGCATCGATATATCCCTCAACGCGAGCCTTGATGTCAATATCTTGCTGACCTTTGAGCACGGCAGGATAAACCGCTTGTAATTCCACATCCTGAACTACCAAAGTGGCAACAGGAAAAGCTTTCGCCTGATCTGCCGAATTTGCTTCGGCTTGCTTGTTCTTACATGAAGTGGTGCACAACAGGAGTACTATACTTCCAAATAAAAGTTTTCCTAATTTCATACATTTAAATTTACAACTTTTACACTAATTATTTATTATAGATATAATTACTTTATAAATAAAAAACCAATTACTCAGCCGGTATCTATTTTTTTTTGCCAAACATATTGCCAGCGAAAATAGATACACCTCGCCAATGAAAGGATAACAAAAAAGAAAATAACATGACAAGGGAGAAAATATTGTTCTGTTGGCTGTGAATACCGATACCAATAGAAGCACTCCAATAACAGGTAATAAGAAAAAAACCGATTGACATGGTAAGCGGAAAAATATAAATCAGGGCACAACAAAGTTCGACTATTCCAAACCAGAGAATATTGTTCTGAGAATTTAAATGGATATATTCTCCCCAAAAATCAGAAAAAAGTAATTTCGAAATAGCATCGGCTATCATCAAAACAGATGGTAGCCAAAAAAAATGTAGCTGCAATTTTTTTATCAGATTCATAATTCATTTTCGAAATTCAATGCAAAAAAACCGTATCCGGGGAAGTTATGAAATGAAATTATCCATGAACTGTTCAAAAAAGGGGCTGAGTTGCCAAATCATCAATTTTGTGCAAGCCATTTGATAAACTGGGCAGCCTTAAGTCGGCTCATGAGTATCTGATAAGGATAATTAAAAGTCAGATTGACCTGTAATTTACGATTAAAATGTCGGGAAGCATCTTTTACGGCTTTCCGGTTGATGAGGTATTGTCGATTTGCTCTGAAAAATGCAGTTCCGCAAACTGATTCAAGTTCTTCTAATGACTGAGAAACAAGACTTCTTTTTAAATCAAATGTCAATGCAAACACATAATCATCTTCATACACAAAAAGAGCTATATCAGTTGTTCTGATCGGTATGATTTTATCCCCATGACTAATAACAATAGATGCGGAAGGATGTTGTACAACTGATGAAAGTGCCCCGAGAGTTCGTAATAAATTGTCAGAACTGATGTTGAGAGAGGAAAAATTTGATTTTAGTGTATAGTATTTCTCCAGAGCCTTTGCCACCGAGTTGTGGTCAAAGGGCTTTAAAATATAATCAATTGAGTTGGTGTTGAAAGCTTCCAACGCGTATTTATCATAAGCGGTACAAAAAATAACCGGCACTGACAGCCGTATTTTATTGAATATCTCAAAACTAAGCCCATCGCTTAGTTGTATATCAGAAAAAATCAAATCGAAGTCTGAATTGTTTTGCAAGTATGAAATGGCCTGTTCTACAGATGAAAGTATCGTGACAGCTTCTATTTGATCGTCTATAGATTCAATTGTAGTTGCAAGTTCTTTTGCCGTACGTTTCTCGTCTTCTATAATGATTACTTTCATCTTGGCGTTGATTGAATAAGCTTAAGTGTAACCGTGTATTCTGTTTGAGAGTCATTGATATCAATGTCTTTACCAATGATCAACTGATACCTTTTGTTAAGATTTATAAGACCGACACCCTTTCTTTCTCCGTCCAAAAACATAGGTTTTAGCATTTTATTGTTGGATACGATCAACAGATCACCTTTTAGTTCAATACTTACCCATAGAGGTTTTTCATCACTAAACGAATTATGTTTAAATGCATTTTCCACTAATGATTGGAGAGCATACACCGGAATTTGGTATTGATTTACCTGTTCTGGAGGCACCGTAAGCGAACAAAAAAAAGAATCCTCGAATCGTAATTTCTGAAGTTCGATGTAGTCCTGGGTAAATTTCAGTTCTTCCGAAAGCGGAATAAGCATGTGTTCGTGGGCCGATATAGTATATCTTAGAAAACTTGAAAGCCTGATAACATATCTTTTGGCCAGATCAGAATCGACACTAATAATGGAACTAAGCGTACTTAGTGCGTTAAATAAAAAATGAGGTTGCATTTGCCCTACCAGAACCTGTTGTTCGGTTTCTAAATTCTTTATTTTCAATTCAGCCAATTCTTTATCTACTTTTTCTTTTTTTGATCTGACTATAATAGCATTTGATATGATTAATATCAGTGTATTAAGAGTAAGAATATTGATAATAGGAAAAATAATCGATGGTCTGTTTCTATGATTTTCTAATTCAGGGAAAAGATGTAAGATAACCCACAACAAAGCAAACGCGAGTAATGTAAAAATGTAACTCAACGAATACCACTCAATGTTGTTTTTCCTGCCGCTGCCTTCCCATATACTTATAACATAAATATTCACCCCCCAAATGATCAATGTAAGAACTGCAATAGTCGATAATGAATACCAAAAATTCAGTGGATAGGCATGGGTTCGCAGGAAAAAAATCGGAGACAACTCAAATGCCGCCATAATAGGAGAAGATAAAAGCGCGGTCCTATATAATTTATTCTTATACATGTTCGAGATATGAGAGTTGACTCAAAAGATGCAGTTTGTTATATAAATTTATTATGAATAACATCATATTGTCGCAAAATTACAACTAATAACCGGACTAGCAGCCAAATATCACACAATTAGCAAGACATAATATTTACAGAGATAATAGGCAATTCCCAATTATTATCTTCAAAGATAATAACGAAGTTACACTAATTTTAACCAACTGATTTACAAATTTTGGTTCTATCGGAATCCGGATGAGGAGAAAAGTGTTGGCAGCGCTTTCAATGATGAGTTAAGAATGATACTTCGATTTTTCGCCGACTGTCTCTCTTCACGAATCTGAAGCTATATCAGGATTTTCCTTTTATACAACGGGTATTATTCGGGAAAAGTGCGTTTAAATTACATCTTCCCAAATTTCCCCACTCAAACTATAATGATTAAATATGGTTGATTCCAGATTTGTACAGGCATAGAAATCCATATACGATATTAAATAGTTGAAGGAATCACTGGTTAAAATACATTGATTCTGACCTGACCATTCCCCGGTCAAAACTTCTTGAAGAATGCCCTCTACTAAAATTGTGCCAAAAAATACACATAATCATGATTCCTTCATATATATGATACTTAAACATTACTACAGCCATAGGCGATTCATAAGAAAAAGATAACTTTGCCCTAACTTTGGTGCGAATTTGATCCGACTATGGGGTAAAATCGAATTACAAATAACACGTAATCAAGCGAATAAAAAATTGACTTAAGTGATTTTCTTCACATAAAAAAATTGAAAAAAAGTTGAAATTTTTTATAGAAGGGGTTAAATTAAACGCAAAGGATAGTCTTGAAATTGAAAATTTGTATACAATTTAGAAAGCAGGAAGAGTGAGCATTTGTCGGAGAAATCAGATGATGAAGTTGGCTCTGGTGTGAATTAGAAGACTAATAATGCAAAACTGTTAATGTTTCACGGCTCGTAAGTATTTTGTCCATGACTTAACTTCATCCGAAAAAGAGAGAACAAAAAAAAACGTCCTCAGAGAGGACGTTGTGGAGCTGGCGGGAGTCGAACCCGCGTCCAAACAGGCAGCCAACCTGCTTTCTACATGTTTATGCGCTGGTTATTTGTCGGGCGATGGCTGGCCAGTGTCCAACCTACCAAGGCCGTATCCTCTGTTTTCTTACCGGTGCTTAGAGAAATCACACCAGCCAGCCCCTCATTTGCGATGCTCCGGTCGGGACGCCGAAAGGCAGGGCTTCCCGGGGAACAGCAGACGGCTTAATCTTCCAGATTAAGCAGCCATTGCGTAGTTAGAAGTGTTGCCAGTTATGGCTTTGAGAATTGGTTTGACGGGCCAGATTCACAACGCCCGACATGCTTACAAATCAACCGTCCTGCTGTCAAAACCAGTCAGCCCCTGACGGAGTGAATCGTAACGATTCTGCTGCAAATTTACATCATTTTTGCTTCCGATTAAAGTTTGGCAGAATATTTGATACTTTTGCGCCGGATTAAACATGGTTCCAATCCCCTGTTTAAACAATTTTGACCGTTAATAAACCTAAATTATTTCAGTACTATGAAAAACTTCAGAAAACTGTTCATGCTCACCTTCGTGGCAGCCACCGTTTTATTTACATCGTGTAGCAAAGACGACACAACAGATCCCACTGTGAATTACCCCACAGTAAACTTCATGACAAGTGCCGGCTATGTAAAAGCTGACATCACACTTGCTCCCGGCTTCGAATTCCTGACAGGAATTAATGCCTCAATGAATGCCACGAGCAAGGAGAAGCTGGTCAAGCTGACAATCACACGTGTATTCAACAATACACCAACTATTGTCCTCGACAGCACAATTAACGTTGAAGTACTGGCCTATGATAATTTCTACACCACCAAAACAACTACAGGTGTTGAAAAATGGATCTTCGCCGTTACCGACAAAGCAGGTGTGAAATCTGAGATCAGTTACAACATTACCACAGAAGAAGCTGCAGGAGAAATATACAGCTATGAAGCCACCCTGATGGGCGGACGATACAACACGAATGTTGGCAGTTTCTGGAGTTCACTCAACAATCAGGTCATGCTTCAGAATGTAGCGGAGAACAACAAGAACAAGGTTGACTTCGTGTATTTCTATGGCGACAACAACCATGCAAGCATTCATGCACCAGCTAATGAATATGCAAATACTGAGGCATGGGGCAGCCTGTTCTCAAATTGGTCTCCCCGTAATGCTACCACTTTCAAAACAACCAATGGCGTCGATTGGGCCTCTGTAGCTAACGATGCTCCTATCGTAGCACAGGCTACCGGGATGACATTGACCATGCTCAATGAACTTACTGTTGGCCAGATTATCGCTTTTGAAACTGCTGCCACTTCAGCTAATCCTGGAAAAAAAGGTTTGTTCAAGGTAATGGCCATCGAGGGAACAGCCAGTACTGATCGGACGATCAAACTTGATATAAAAATCCAGAAGTAAGTATCCTCATATTACTTTTCAAAAGCCCTGCCGGCCTCGCCGGCAGGGCTTTTTTATGGAATACTTGAACATTTTGACCCATTTACGTATTTAATTACACAGATATATTACATACTAATCGAAGCCAATCTGTGCGATAATGATAAATACGGAACCCTACAAACCCACCCACCCGATCAGAATTGTAACGGCAACCTCGCTATTTGATGGCCACGATGCCTCAATCAACATTATGCGCCGGATTCTGCAATCTTCAGGGGCTGAGGTTATACACCTTGGTCATGACCGCCCTGTTCATGAAATTGTTGATTGCGCCATACAGGAAGACGCACAGGCCATTGCCGTCACATCCTATCAGGGTGGACACATGGAGTTCTTCAGGTATATGCATGATCTGCTCAACGAAGCAGGATGCGGACATATCAGAATCTTTGGTGGCGGTGGCGGGGTCATTTTACCCGACGAGATCAGTGCGTTACATGACTATGGTATTGAAATGATATACTCACCTGACGATGGCCGGGAAATGGGATTGCAGGGGATGATCAATGATTTACTAAAACGCTGCGATTTCCCTGCCGGAAATCTTGAGGGAATTAGCACCGAAAGCCTGCGACAGGGAAAATTCAGCACCCTGGGCCGGATGATCACAGCGGCAGAGAATAATTATGAAGGCGCAGATAAGTTACTTGTTAAACTATCGGACGCATGCAAAGAGGCTCGGTCTCCTGTACTCGGCATTACCGGCACGGGAGGGGCGGGAAAATCATCGCTGACCGATGAAATACTGCGACGCTACCTTGACGATTTTCCAGACCGCAAGATAGCTGTTATCAGTGTTGATCCTACACGCCGCAGAAGTGGCGGAGCATTATTAGGCGACCGGATCAGAATGAATGCCGCATCCGGAGAACGCGTTTTCATGCGTTCTCTGGCCACAAGGCAATCAAACCTTGCACTTTCCCGTCACATCACCGAAGTCCTCTGTATTGTCAAAAACGGAGGATTCTCGCTGGTAATTCTTGAGTCTTCGGGGATTGGCCAATCCGACACAGAAATTATCGACCACAGTGATTTTTCTCTTTATGTGATGACCCCTGAATTTGGTGCGGCTTCTCAACTGGAAAAAATCGACATGATCGATTACGCTGATGCCATTGCCATCAACAAAGCCGACAAACGCGGTGCTCTTGATGCACTGCGCGACGTCAAAAAACAATTTCAGCGCAACAGGAGCCTCTTCGATCGCTCACCCGACAAAATGCCCGTCTATGCAACCATCGCTTCCCAGTTTAACGATCAGGGAGTAAACAGCCTCTACAGGCATCTTATGGATGGCTTAAATCAACGCTTCATCGGTAAATTTGAGTCAGACTGGAAAGCATCCTACAAACCAGAACAACCCACCACCATCATACCACCAAATCGAATCCGCTATTTATCGGAAATTGCTGATACCATTCGTAAATACAACCAATTTGCTGAGAAAGAAGCTCAGTTGGTTAAACGCTATGAATCGCTAACAGAAGCTCAAATCGCCATGAAAGAACAACAGGCAAACCCGCAGATGATAGCAGAAACGGAAAAGCTAATCCAAATTGCCCACCAATCCCTCCACCCTGAAACAACAGCAATCATCGACAACTGGGATGCCAAACAGAAGAGATACCATGATCCTGTATACACATACAGGGTACGTGGAAAAGAAATTGCGATTGAGACCCATACACAATCACTTTCGCATCAGTCGATACCTAAAGTGGTACTACCCGCATACAGGAGCCTGGCCGATGTAGTTTACTGGAGTTACATGGAAAATGTGCCCGGTGAATTTCCCTATGCAGCAGGGGTTTTCCCATTTAAGCGCGAAGCCGAAGATCCCACACGGATGTTTGCAGGTGAAGGAGGCCCGGAACGAACCAACAAGAGATTCCATTACCTGTCAGCCGGAATGCCGGCCATCAGGCTGTCTACAGCTTTCGATTCTGTAACACTGTATGGACGTGACCCCGGTACTCGTCCCGATATTTACGGAAAGATCGGCAACGCAGGTGTTTCGATAGCCTGTCTGGATGATGCAAAAAAGCTTTATTCAGGCTTCAATCTGGCAGATGCTGCTACCTCAGTATCGATGACCATTAACGGGCCGGCACCTGCCATGGCCGCCTTCTTCCTCAATGCCGCCATAGATCAGCAGTGCGAGCTTTATGTACGTCAACAGGGCAATGCTCAAAAAACCTCGGAAAAGATTGACAAGTTCTTCCGGGAGCGGGCAATTGCACGTCCGGTGTATCAGGGAGATTTACCAATGGAAAACAACGGCCTCGGATTGCTTTTTCTAGGTGTCCCTGCATCCCATTACCTGCCGGAGGAAATCTACAACAGAATAAAGGCCGATACCTTGTGCAGAATTCGGGGTACCGTACAGGCTGATATACTGAAAGAAGACCAGGCCCAGAACACCTGCATCTTCAGCACCGATTTTGCCCTGCGAATGATGGGCGACATGCAGGAATACTTTATCAACCAAAATATCAGTCAGTTCTACTCAGTCTCTGTTTCAGGATACCACATCGCCGAGGCAGGTGCAAACCCTTTATCCCAATTGGCCTTTACGCTGGCCAATGGATTCACCCTGGCTGAATACTATCTGTCGAGGGGAATGAAAATTGATGACTTTGCCCCCAATTTTTCTTTCTTTTTTTCCAATGGAATTGATCCGGAATACTCTGTACTGGGAAGAGTGGCCAGAATTATCTGGGCGAAGGCGATGAAGCAGTTGTACATAGCCTCACCACGATCACAAATGCTGAAATACCACATACAAACCAGCGGTCGTTCACTACATGCACAGGAAATCGATTTTAATGATATCCGCACAACACTACAGGCCTTGTATGCCATTTATGACAATTGCAATTCGCTTCATACAAATGCCTACGACGAAGCCATCACCACACCAACAGAAGAATCAGTCAGAAGAGCTATAGCCATACAATTGATCATCAACAAAGAGCTAGGACTGGCAAAAAATCAAAACCCCCTGCAGGGAGCCTTCATCATAGAAGAACTGACCCGACTGGTTGAGGAAGCTGTTTTGGCAGAATTTGACCGTTTGACAGAACGCGGAGGAGTGTTGGGAGCCATGGAAACCATGTATCAGCGGGGTAAAATTCAGGAAGAATCGCTCTACTACGAAAACCAGAAGCACAGTGGAGAATACCCTATCATAGGGGTAAATACCTTTCTCTCATCCAAGGGAAGCCCAACGATCATTCCTTCAGAAGTCATCAGAGCTACTCAAACTGAAAAAGATCAACAGATAAAAGCAGTCACTTCACTGCAAGCGCTTTGGCAAACCGAGTCTCAACAAGCACTTAAAAACCTTCGTCTTTGCGCTGTCTCGGGCGGCAATACTTTTGAAAACCTGATGGAAGTAGCAAAATATTGCACCATCGGGCAAATCACTGAGGCTCTGTTTGAAACTGGCGGACAGTATAGGCGGAATATGTAAGTGCTGCTGATTAAAATACGAAACTTCTAAACTGAAATCGCCCCCGATTGTTTTTAAATGAAATAATGTGACATCATGGAAAATACCTCTTCAACCCAAATGCACCGGATTCTGGTAGTAAATCCCAGAACCTGTTTCACAAAGATTGCAGTATATGACAACAACCGCCTGGTTTATCTCAACAAGATTAACCACAGCAGCGAGGATTGTAAAAAGTTTAACAACATACTCGACCAGTATGAATTCAGGCGGGAAGCGATATTGAAAGATCTGGCCAATGCCGATATTGATACATGGCGGATTACTGCAGTCGTCGGAAGAGGCGGATACCTTAAACCGCTGGAGTCAGGCATCTACGAGGTCAATGACAAGATGAAGGATGATCTGGTGCGTAATCCTGCCGGGCAGGATAGTGTAAATCTGGGAGCCTTGCTGGTAGATGAAATCGCGAAAAAATTGGGGAGCGTCAAAGCATATATCACCAATCCGATTGTGGTGGATGAACTTGATGATATCGCCCGTATCTCAGGGCACCCGCTTTTCCCGAGGCGTTCGATTTTCCATGCACTAAACCAAAAGTTCCTGGCCCGAAAATTTGCCCGTCAGAATTCCCGTCCCTATGAAGAGATGAATCTTATAATAGCACATCTTGGTGTAGGATTCAGTGTAGGCGCACATAAAAACGGCAGGGTGGTAGATGTGAATCAGGCCTTTGATGGATATGGTCCCTTCAGCCCAAAGAGAGCCGGCACTTTGCCGGCAGGAGAACTCGTCAGGATGTGCTTCAGCGGGAAGTACACGAGTGAGGAGATGGAACGGATGGTAATGGGTGACGGAGGGCTTGTTGCCTGGTTTGGTACTGAAGACGTGCAAAAAGTAGAAAAGATGGCTTTTGAAGAAGAAAACAAACAAGCCAGGATAGTGTACGAGGCCATGGCCTACAATGCAGCCAAGGAGATCGCCTCCCTGTCAGTTGTCTTCAACGGCAAGCCAGATGCGATCCTCCTCACAGGAGGCCTGGCACACAGCCAGCGGTTTGTTAGATTCATCATCGACAGGGTTCAGTTCATTGCTCCGGTACATGTTTTCCCGGGCGGTGACGGAACAGAGGCTATGGCAATGAATGTGCTGGCGGCTCTAAAAGGAGAGCGTCCTATCAAGCAATACATATAAACAAAAATGATTGTTTCGGCAGATGGTCATTTTGCGGAAAGACGTGGTGGCTCTTTTTGTTGCTTTTTTCATTAAATTTGTCAGTGCCGGTTGTCGGCATCATACATTTGCATGACAAATGAATACTGCCGTTGACTATCAAAATAAGACTAGTTAATCAATTACCGCAGAAGTAATTTTCTGCAAATAAATCAAAAAAAAAAGAAAAACAAATGGAAGAAAAGAAAAGCCTGAAAGGCACCCGAACAGAACAGAACCTGTTGAAATCATTTGCCGGGGAATCGCAGGCCCGTAACCGTTACACCTTCTTTGCCAAGAAAGCCCGTGAAGAAGGATATGAGCAAATTGCAGCCATTTTTGAAGAAACAGCCCGTCAGGAAGAGACCCACGCCAAGCAATTCTTCAAATTTCTTGAAGGTGGCACGGTTGAAATCACAGCCAGTTATCCTGCCGGTATCATCACGACAACTGCCGAGAACCTCTTAGCCGCTGCGCAAGGTGAGAATGAAGAATGGAGCGGACTCTACCCGGAATTCGCAAGAATTGCCGAAGAAGAAGGCTTCAAACAGATTGCCGTAAAATTCAAAGCGATTGCCAAGGTGGAAGCTGAACATGAGAAGCGGTACCGTAAATTGTTAACGAACATACAAAACGGTGAAGTTTTCAAAAAGAAGAAAAAGACACGTTGGGTATGCAGGAAATGCGGCTTCGTACATGAAAGTGAGAACGCCCCGCAAAAATGCCCTGCCTGTGATCACCCACAGGCCTACTTTGAAGAAATGGCAGAGAACTACTAATCATCATAATCAAAAAGCCCTCCGTTTTACGGGGGGCTTTTTTGGGGTCACCAAATACACTTAATAATACTTCAACCGATGAACATAAATTCATCGTAAAATACGTGTGCGAGGGGTCAAGACCCCTCGCACACGTATTTTAAAAAGACACCTGAGAATTAAACTATCTACTAATAACCAACCTGAAAGAATCACTTTCACCTGCAGCTGTTTTCAGCCTGCATGTATAGATTCCCGAGTTGATCTTCGAAACATCCAGACGATAGAGTGTGTTAACGCCAACATTTGCCGAAAGGACAACTGCTCCATTCATGTTGTATACTTCGATTACTCCACCTTTAGCCGCATCCGCAAGCCTGATCCATGTATAGTCGGATGCAGGATTTGGATAATTATTACCGGAAATAAGGGCATTAACAGCATGATTATATTCGATGCCTGTCATGTCACCGGTTAGCCAAATCCTGCTTATTTGAATGATTTCATTTCTGATGGCTTCATTGCTGAGCATTTCCATACCAACACCAAAGTAAATGGTACGATAATTTCCAGCCTGATATTTAATGGCAGATGTTAGAGAAGCATTGCCGTTATAATTAAAGATCACATCTGAACCGGCAAGTGCATTGATGACATCCGGAAACATGTTCCCTGCATAAACATCAACAATGTTAGATTGAGCGACAGCACCAAACACAGGATCAGAGGCATTGGCTGCAAGTTTATTATTGGAAGATGAGCCATCATCAACAAATCCGGCATTAAGGTAGTTGGTATAGAAATTCCGGGTAACTGCGGTTCCGTTTGATCCGGAGGCTCCACTCATGATATCCCAGCCGATGTCCTGACCTGCAATAAAAACATTATGACCGGCATCCATGAAATCCATTACAGCTTCAGCCTGATCGTCGGTAAGAGCGGGGAAAGTCCATGCAATATTGAGCCATAGGTTAAATACATCCCAGAAGGCATCGGAGGTGATCATGTCGCGCATGACATTGGCATCGGTCACAGCATAAGAATCGATTCCTGAAGCAGCCAGCCCCTCAAGGTAGACAGCCTGATTCGCTGAAGACTGTGGTCCGCCGGTTCCATTGACCACGAGATCAGTTACGCCAGAGATTACCATTACACGGTAAATTTTTTCGGGAGCAGCAGGACTGGTTACCGATTTCATCTTTAACACATAACCGGGAAATCCGGACAGCTCACCTGCTACAACCTTCACTATAACAGCCTTTGCAACACCTTTGCTCAAAGTAATCACTGCCGGTGAGGTGTATTCCTGTCCATCGATAATGAAAGAAGCCTGCCAGTCAGCAGGAGCATTTTCCGGTTCGAGCGTAAATTCAAATTGCTCATCACCAGTAATATTGCTAAGGGCTTCAAGGTTAAAAATGCGCTGATCACCAGGATAACCTCTCTTGATGTAAGGCTCGGCAGAAGTAATCTTTCCGATGTACAAATTGGTTCCTCCAATGGCATCTACTTCATCACCGGTATATATTTCCTGATGGCTCTTGGTCACGAAAGCCACCACCTTCATGTTCTCAACAACAGCAGGAACACTGCGGTAGCTATCCGGGACAGTATACACGTATGTTCTGTTTACAAGAGAGCCTGTGGTTGTGGTAGTAACTTCGTCGCCCCACTGACCTGTAATCAGATGACGCAACATGTGCATATGGCGATAGTTACTACCGGCTCCTCCTCCAGTTTGAGGTCCATAGATACTATCCTGTATCAGAGCCACATTGATGAAATTGGAAGATGCTGAAGCATCAGAGGTATAATACAACTCTACATTAACAGTTAATTCCCGGGTAGCTTCAACGTAACTGCTAGAAATGCCAATATTGACAGGAGAAACTTCCTGTCTGACCTGCGCTGCGGAAGCACTCCATGAACCACGGCTAAGGGCTGTCTGGCTTCCACTAAAGACTAGTCGGTTGACAGTACCGGAAGGATAACCAGTCAGACCCGTCTGACCGGCAAGTGCATCTCCAAAATCGGTACGAAAGTCAGGTTCGCTGCCTGAAGGGGTAGCAAAAGAGCCTTGATGAACGGCGATGGTAAAAGCGCGGCCCGGGTTGGCATCCATAATGGACTGAGCAATTGCATGGCCATCGGGGCAATAAGTACAATGAATACCCGTGTACTCTTCAAGAATCGAGTTCTTGAGCATGGGATCAGTTCCCACGAGAACCTGAGCCGAAAGCCCGGCAGTCAGCATAATGCCAACCGAAGCGATTGATAATTTTCTAATCATAAGACAAAGATTGGTTTGTAAATAATGATCCGTTGAATGGTTTAAGAATCATTTACAAAGATGAAAAAAATTGCATTCACAACAACAGTCCCCTTAAATAGAATTAGGGATAACATGAAAGAGACCATAGACCAATAGCATTGTAAAACCTGCACTAAAGAGCCAAAAACATGATAGAATTTTCCAGGAATACTCATTCTCACTAAAGCTCCCCCTGTCTCCCCAAACATGCATCCAACTCCATTTTGTGGAAAGAAATCTCACCAGAAGTTATCGAATACACTGAAAGACCGGGAACGCCAGTATTCATCTCCAGCGGATACCCCACCTGCCACTACTGCCATGGTTGCTGGAGGAGGCCGTGTTGCAAAAGGCCATTCAGTCATCAAAAGGAAAAGCCACAGGCCTCGAGGCTACAAGGCAATGCTTCTGATTATCAAATATATTTTAACGATACCTGCCATAAATTGAAATTGGACAAATAAGGTCCCCCTATTCATTGAACCAGGATAACTTTGAATTCAACAGACAATTATTTGTCTGCAGAAAAAAAATTATCACCTTTACGACCTCAAATATCATGATATGAAAAAGTATAACATATTAATAGCTATCATGCTATCAGCCATTCAGGGAATGACTCAGGAAGGTGCACGTCAATCGTTCCATTTTCCGGATGTAAATGGTTATCAGGTATTAAAAGCAGATCTTCATACTCATTCAGTGTTTTCCGACGGTATGGTTTGGCCCTCCTTACGGGTTGAGGAAGCCTGGCGTGAAGGACTGGATATAATTGCCATAACCGAACACATTGAATACCGTCCCAACAAGGCAGATGTAAATGGTGACCACAACCGCTCTTTCGCCATTGCCAAAGAGCAAGCCGACAAAGCAGGGATTCTGGTAATACCCGGATCAGAAATAACCCGAAAAATGCCCCCCGGCCATTTCAATGCACTCTTTATAACCGATGCCAACAAGTTGGAGGTTCCCGACTGGAAAGAAGCCTTCAGGGAAGCCCGCAGGCAGGGAGCTTTTATCTTCTGGAATCACCCCGGATGGAAAGCACAGCAGCCTGACTCAGCCCGTTGGATGCCTGAGCATCAAATGTTATTCGACTCGGGATATATGGAGGGCATCGAAATTGCAAATTATGAAGAGTGGTACCCATCAGCCTTACGGTGGGCATTTAACAGAAACCTGACATTGTTGGGAAACTCTGACATTCATGGAGCGATATACCAGCAATATGAAGTCCACAAAGGCAAACACCGACCAATCACTCTCATCTTTGCTAAAAACAGCACGTTGACAGAGATTCATGAAGCGCTGAAGCAAAGACGCACCGCCGTACTGTTCGATGGGATGGTTATTGGACGTGAAGAATGGCTCACCCCGATGATTAAAAGCACAATAGAGGTCAACCCTTACCCCTCAGCTTCAACAGAATCCAGAATCACCATGGTACTGGAAAACAAGAGCGACCTTGACGTCATGTTATACCCCACCCCCCAATCCATCGCCAAAGGAGTGATTTATCCGGTTGCCATACCAGCACGATCAAAAGTATTGCTTTCCTTAAGGTTGAAAGACGATGAGATGAAAGCGATGCCATCACACACCGTGCAGATGACAGTTAAAGACTGGTATACAAAGGAGAATACGACCCTCACAATGGACCTGACTTTCAAACGGTAAGGCAACTATATCAAATTCACTAACAATTAACAAGAGAAGATTATCAAAACAAGGCATATTTTCGTAGAATCGCGTAAAAAAAAGCAACTTCTCAAAAGAATTCTTTTACATTTGATGTATGCTGCTTCGACAGTTGGTTGTTAAATAAAAATAAAGAAACAGGTTATATAGAGTAAAATTTTCGGGTATGAGTATCAGAACACTTAACCTAATCCTCTTGTTTAATATTATGGCATCTTTCACCGGATGGTCTCAGACGGAGGACGATTCTACTGACAACAAAATTGATCTGGATTTCAGGATGGATATCGTCAGCCGGTATATCTGGCGCGGTCAGGAGTATGGTCACGCACCAAGCATTCAGCCAGAAATTACCGCTTCATGGAAAGGGTTTACCCTCGGTGCATGGGGAGCCTATAAACTAAACGGAGAAGGAATTCAAGAGACCGATATCTACCTCTCAAAAACGATTGGACCTGTCACATTTGCTGTGTGGGACTATTGGACCTTCGATGACACAGCACTAATGGATTTCATGGATTTTAAAGAAGAAACAACAGCACATGTACTTGAGGCACAGGCCCTGATTGAAGGTGGAGAAACCTTGCCTTTCAATTTTCTGGCAAGCTATCTCTTCTATGGCAGCGATACAACCAAAAGCCTCTATTTTGAGTTACAGTATGTAACGCGATTTAAGGAAATTGACTTTATGGCTTTTGCAGGCTATAGTCCGAAAGGGAAATACTACGGTTCCCGTGAAGGACTGGTAAATATCGGACTGACTCTTTCACGCGAAGTTCAGGTAACAGAAACATGGGGTTTTCCGCTTTCGATGAGCCTGATTTACAATCCTGATGTTAAAAGCATGTATCTGGTAGCGGCAATTTCATTTTAAGATTGATAATATTTAACTAGTTGAAGCTGAAAATGAAGAAGAAATTAACCATCTCACAACGCATACTGTTGCTGCTTTTTTTGTCTCTGGCAGCGGCCATCCTGATATTTACCGGCCTGTACCATTACAAAAACATACAGGAAAAGGAAATTTCAAGTGTTTCGTTAGAGGAATTTACTCATGAAGTAAACTCAATCATCTCACTACATGAAGCATCCCTTAAACAAGTAGTCTTTGATTATACCTACTGGGATGAGTTTGTAATGAATATTAAACCCAATAACGAAAATTGGTTCGATCAAAACATTACTACCATTGTAAGCTCATTCCATTTTGATTACGCGGGTGTTTACAATACATCGAAAAATCTGGTTCATGAATCATATTCCGATGGATTTCAACCTGACACAATTGCAACAATCTCAGCACTGAATTACACCTTAAAGAACCGGTTTGCTGATTATTTCAAATGGACAAGTGACGGACTGGTTTCAGTGAGCGCAGCTACCATTCACGGCACAAGCGATCCTTTTCACACCCGCACACCCGTCAGCGGCTACTTTGTGCTTGCCAAACGCTGGGACGATGCTTTAATAAACGAACTCGGCACAATGCTTGGCGCCGAAGTCAAACTACGCAAGCCTAATGAAAAAATCACTAACGGTCATAAATATTCCCTGACAGTAACACGCGACCTAGCAAATTACGAAAAACAACCGATAGCCAGACTTGTAATAACTCGCGACTTTCCAGTATTAAAACTTTATAATACAATCTCACTGTATTCTCTGGGAATCATATTGCTTTTAATTGTCACAGCACTGTTTGTTTTCTATATGACCTCAATTAAATGGGTACTTAAGCCCTTACAACTTGTTGGAAATATTCTGAAAACAGAGGATCCAAAATCCCTCGAGGCGCTAAAAAACAGCACAGTAGAATTTGAGCGAATCGGGATGTTATTCGATACTTATATGGAACAGAAGGCCGAACTGGTTAAGGCCCGTGAAAAAGCTGAGGAATCTGACCGGTTAAAATCGGCATTTCTGGCCAATATCAGTCATGAAATCCGAACCCCTATGAATGGTATCCTTGGATTTACCGAATTGCTGCGTGACAATACACTGGATCAAGAATCACGCATGGAATATCTGTCGATTATTGATAAGAGCGGACGTCAGTTACTCAACCTTATCAACGACATTATCGATATCTCCAAAATTGAGGCAGGCCTTATGCACATCCAGCCGGTTAACTGCAGTCTCAATAAGGTGTTCCGCGAAACAGCCATGATGTTCAACAGCAACCCGAAGGTCATAAATAAAGAAGTTGAGTTACGGCTTAAACTTCAATTCTCTGATGAAGCTGCATGGGTAAGTGTTGATCCAATGAGGTTATCGCAGTTATTGACAAATCTGATTGGTAATGCACTGAAATTTACGCAAAAAGGATTCGTAGAATTCGGGTACCGATTATCAACCGAAAACCAGCTGTTGGTGTATTGTCGTGATACCGGTATCGGCATTCCTGCTGATAAACATAAAGCCATCTTCGATCGCTTTATTCAGGTCAATAACACTAGTTCCCGACCCTATGAGGGAACCGGGTTGGGTCTTGCAATTTCTCAATCGTTAACTGAACTAATGGAAGGACGTCTGTGGGTAGAATCAGAACCGGGAAAAGGATCAATATTCTACATCTCGCTACCATTCGTTCCTGTTGATCAAGGCACCTCTCCCATTTTTACCGATGAGATAACCATCGAGATTCCCAACCTTACAGGAAAACTTATCCTTGTAGCCGAGGATGTGCCGGTAAACTTTCAGTTCCTGAAAGCCACCATCGAGAAGACCGGAGCAGAGATCATCTGGGCTAAAAACGGGAAATTAGCCGTAGAAAGAGCCTTGGAAGAACCCCATCCAGACCTGATTCTCATGGACTTAAAAATGCCTGAAATGAATGGATATGAAGCCACAAAACTTATCAAAAAACAATTACCAGAAATTCCCATTGTGGCGCAAACAGCCTACTCACTTGATGGTGACCGACAGAAATCGATTGAAGCCGGATGTGATGATCATATTGCCAAACCTATACAAACCAATGAGTTGTTTCGGATTCTTTCAACACTTTTAACACCAAAAGTCTGATACTATCGGATATGCAAACCATTAATCCAAATCCTCAATGCCTGGCCTGCTTTTCAGGTCAGGCATTTCTTTATACCTTTGCCCCGGATATTGGTAAGCAATAGAAGAACAAATTACCAATACTGAATCCTGAAAACCAATTAATTATCGATAAATCACCATGAGAAAACTCATCGAATGCGTTCCTAATTTCAGCGAAGGGAACGATATGAATGTAATCAAACAGATTACCGAGCAAATTGAGACTGTAGAAGGTGTTAAATTACTGGATGTTGACCCGGGACAGGCCACAAACCGTACGGTAGTTACTTTTGTCGGGACTCCCGACGAAGTGATTGAAGCAGCTTTCAGAGCGATTAAAAAAGCATGTGAGGTGATTGACATGCGTCATCACAAAGGGGCTCATCCCCGGTTTGGCGCCACTGATGTGTGCCCATTGGTACCTGTTGCCAATATCACCATGGAAGAGACCATAACCTATGCCCGCAAACTTGCAGAACGCGTTGGAAATGAACTCCTTTTTCCTGTATACTGTTACGAGAGTGCTGCTTTCACCTCAGCCCGGAAAAACCTTGCTGTTGTTCGTGCCGGTGAATACGAAGCCCTGCCCGACAGACTTACCAAACCAGAAAACAAACCTGACTTCGGTCCTGCATCCTTTGTTCCACAGACAGGCGCTATTGCCATCGGGGCACGTGATTTCCTCATCGCGGTAAACTTTAACCTCAATACCACATCAACCCGACGGGCCAATGCCATTGCATTCGATGTTCGTGAAAAAGGGCGTCCCATGCGTGAAGGGAATCAGATAACCGGAAAACCAATAAAGGACGAAAAGGGGAAACCGGTAATGATGCCGGGAACCCTGAAGGCTACAAAAGCCATCGGATGGTTTATTGATGAGTATGGCATTGCGCAGGTATCTATGAACATCACCAATATAGGCATAACTCCGCTTCACATTGCCTTCGATGAAATATGCCTGAAATCTCAAGCCCGGGGTGTGCGAGTCTCCGGAACCGAAATTGTCGGATTGGTTCCAAAACGTGCACTCATTGATGCCGGAAAATATTTTCTGAAAAAGCAACAACGATCGGTTGGTGTCTCAGAAGAAGAAATTATTAAGATTGCTGTTAAATCGATGGGGCTTGACGACCTGAAACCCTTTAATCCTCAGGAAAAAATCATCGAATATATGTTGGCCTCAGAAAACACGCAACGAAAACTGGTTGATCTCACCTGTACAGGTTTTGCCAATGAAACTGCCAGCGAATCGCCGGCACCCGGTGGTGGTTCAATCTCTGCATATATGGCAGCCCTTGCAGCTGCCCTCGGCACCATGGTTGCCAATTTGTCATCTCACAAGGCTGGTTGGGATGATCGCTGGGAAGAATTCTCCGGTTGGGCTGAAAAAGGACAACAGTTGAAGGATGAACTCATGGCACTGGTTGATGAAGATACTGCGGCCTTTAACCGTATTATGGATGCCTTTGGCTTGCCGAAAGGAACCAATGAAGAAAAAGAAGCCCGTAAAAAAGCTATACAGGATGCCACACGCTATGCCACCGAGGTTCCTTTCCGTACCATGCAGAAAGCTTTTGAGACCTTTCCGCTACTGGCTGCAATGATTGAAATCGGAAATCCGAATTCAGTTACCGATGCAGGTGTAGGTGTACTGGCTACCCGCGCTGCCATAATGGGCGCATACCTGAATGTAAAAATCAATGCTTCCGGCCTTACCGATACAGCCTTTGCAACCAACATCCTTAGCCAGGGAGCCACTATTGAAGCTCAGACAAAAGCCATGGAAGATGAGCTGATCAATGCCGTTAACCTTAAAATCATCGGATAATCCTCCACGGGAACCGGTCAGCGACCGGTTCCCTATATTAATCTTTATGGAATTTCACTTTCACGAATACATCACCACTTTCCTGCTGTTTTTCACATCGTTTTTCAGCATTATCAATCCGTTGGGTTCCATACCGGTATTTATGTCTATGACAGCCAACTTCGATGAGCAGCAGCGTCGTGCCACAGCACGTAAAGCAACGTTGATGGCCTTTATCATATTGGTAGTATTTGCACTTACAGGCCAGATCCTCTTCAAAGTATTCGGCATATCAGCCAACGGCTTTCGCGTTGCCGGAGGTGTAATCTTCTTCGTGATGGGTTACGACATGCTTAACGCCCGTATCAGCCGCATGAAGATTAAAAAGAAAGACGTACGTGAATATGCGGAAGACATTTCCATAACACCACTTGGTATTCCCATTCTTGCCGGCCCTGGCGCCATCACCAACAGCATTGTGCTGATGGAAGATGCCTCCGACCTTCTCATGAAAGTTATTCTGATCGCCAGCATGCTGGTGACCATTGTCATCACGCTGATTTCATGGTATAGTGCAGGAAAAATCATGAAGGTAATCGGTGAAACCGGAAACAAAATCATGATGAAGCTCATGGGGCTTATCGTGATGGTTATTGCTGTAGAATTCATGGTTGCCGGACTGACACCCATCCTTCGTGATATCTTTATGATAACTCCGAAATGAGAGAATTCCTGATTATTAGCCATTATTAACTAGCGAATTCAAGCAGACTTCGCTAACAATCAACCTTTCAGCCTTGAGCAAATCGCCCCTCTTCCGTCAGAAAACCGTTGCCCACATTCTGGATCATGCATCATCGGGTGATGCTATGAAAAGGACACTGAGTGTAAGAGACTTGACGGCTATGGGCATTGCAGCCATTATAGGGGCCGGGATATTTAGCACCATCGGCAATGCTGCTGCCGATGGGGGGCCTGCCGTTTCGTTGCTGTTCATCTTTACTGCAGTCGCCTGCGCTTTTTCAGCTATGTGCTACGCCCAGTTTGCTTCTGCCATTCCAGTCAGTGGCAGTGCCTACACTTATGCCTATGCAAGCTTTGGGGAACTCATGGCATGGATTATCGGGTGGGATCTTATCATGGAGTATGCTGTTGGTAACATTGCCGTTGCTATTTCCTGGTCAGAATATTTCACCGGATGGCTTTCTGGTATTGGGCTCCACATTCCCGAGTGGCTTACAATCGACTACCTTTCGGCCTCACGTGGTTACACTGAGGCTGTATCACTCATTAGTTCAGGGACTTCTATTGACGCGCTTAGCCGTCCATTATTCGACGCATGGCATGCATGGCTCACTGCACCAACCCTGCTGGGGGTGAGAGTCATTGCCGACATACCGGCCTTTTCAATCGTCGTTGCCATCTCATACCTGGTATTCAAGGGAATATATGAATCCAAAACAGCAGGTAACATGATGGTTCTGCTCAAACTGGCCATCTTACTGTTGGTCATTTCTGTTGGTGCCTTTTATGTGAAGCCAGCCAACTGGAGTCCTTTTGCCCCAAACGGTGTTGGTGGCGTATTGAAAGGGGTGGCCGGAGTATTTTTCGCCTACATCGGCTTCGATGCCATCAGTACAACGGCTGAGGAATGCAAAAACCCCCGCCGTGATCTGCCGTTATCGATGATTTATGCGCTGGTGATCTCCACTGTTATATATGTCCTGGTGAGTCTTGTCCTTACAGGAATGGTCCCCTCGGGTGAACTGGGTGTCGCTGATCCGCTCGCTTATGCCTTTGAAAAACTAAATCTTAACTGGCTCTCCGGATTCATTGCCGTGAGTGCAGTTATCGCCATGGCTGGTGTCATTCTGGTATTCCAGCTTGGACAACCACGGATATGGATGAGCATGAGTCGCGACGGATTACTGCCTCCCATCTTTTCCAGACTCCATCCACGTTACCGCACACCATGGTTCAGCACAATCGTGGCTGGCGTTATCGTGGCTATACCCTCGCTTTTCATGAACCTGACAGAGGTTACCGACCTTACCAGTATTGGTACCTTATTCGCCTTTATGCTTGTCTCGGGAGGTATACTTATTCTTGACAGCAGGGGCACACAAATGCAATTGCCTGATAAAGCTTTCAGGGTTCCTTACTTCAATAGCCGTTTATGGCTTCCCATTATCTGGATCAGCGTGTTGCTGATAATCTTTTGGAATAAAGGAGAAAAGTCATGGTTAAACGGACTACGGCTTAATGAACCCTGGGATACATTCCGACACGAAATTCCTAACCTGATATTCTATCTCTTTGCACTTGCAATCTCCATTCTCGCAGTCTTAAAGCGCTGGTCGGTGATTCCTGTACTTGGCCTGCTGACCAATGGCTACCTCATCGCTCAGTTAGGAATAACCAACTGGCTTCGTTTCCTGATATGGCTGGCAATCGGACTGTTCCTCTATTTCGTTTACGGATCAAAACACAGTCTGCTAAGAAAGAATCAGAATTCATGATTTTTGGTTCAGCGAAAAGACAATGCTAAAGTGAGACAAATTGCTCAACTTCAAAACCAAAGTCAATTTTTCTAAACAGGCCGACTACTCAACCGGCGCAAACATCGGATCCCATGCAGGCAAAAGGATAGCAGGTTGGTCAAAGAGTTTCAGTATCTGAGGATCAACATATTTTTTATGGATAATCAACCTGAACATGTACGCATCGAACCACCTGTCGGTCATGATCAGAAAACCATCATGCCCAGTTTTTCCCCACGAATTTTCGACCAACCACTTGACAGGGTTGCCTTTTTCATCAAGGTCAACACCGCAAAGTGACATTCCATGACTGCTTGAACTCTCGAAGGTCTGAATCCTTTCCTTCTTTGTCATTGGCAGGGTGATGCCAAAAAGACTTTCTGTGTCATAATTTCCCAGGTCAAGGATGCCATTTTCGCGATCAAGTTGCTTACCAACATCACATGAATAATACATAGCTTCGCCAGCCCTGATAGAGGCAACGGCTGAGGCTTTCATCTGATCTACCGGAATGTTGAGGTATTTCCAGTTAACGCCTTCATAAGTGTTCCGATCATACTCAATCTCGAAAACCTTGTTGTATTCACGCGAGGGATCATCCATCAATTGAACATAATCATGCAGATCAACATCAATAAATTCCTTATAGAACGACTGCGGAGTGTAGGTCATCAGTTCACTCACCTTACCATCTTTATCCTCAAATCGCCACGAAAACTCCAACGGCGGTTCCCCCAGGCTGACAGATAAAACACGGTACACCTCGCTCAACATGGCCGTTTTCGTCTTTTGAACATCTGCCGGTTTTAATCTTGCAGCAACCATCGAGCGAAGTTTCAGGGCATCACTACGCAAAAGGGTGGACAGTACATTGTTAATTGACCCGGTATTCTCGGCCTGTTTCGTATCAGGCATTACTGAAGCTGGTACCACGCCATATTTTTCAACGATGTTTACAAAACTGCTCCACACACCGCCATCGGCAGCAGGGTTCTTCAGCAGCCATTCAACTTTCCGGTCGCTTAACGGCAGATTGGCAGTATGGATAATCTCTTCCAAAAAGAGGTTTGACTTTTCAAGCTGATCGAAGAAAAAAGAATAATTCTGTGAAAAAAAGAAACTCTTCATCTTGTGTTTCTCAATCACCAATCCACGCATGGCATTCAGACTGGCAAACAACCAGCATCTTCCCGATGACTTTTGGTCGCTGATTCCTTCGACCTTCACTTTGTAAGTAAAAAAATCATCTACTCTCCCTCGGTTCTCATTGTTTTGCACCAATTGCCTGACATTACCACTGGTTACAGCATTCCTGATCGCTTTAACGGAAGGTTGCATTGCCGTCTCAGCACGAAAGGCAGCAAGCATCTCAGGTGTTATGCTTCCTGCTGTGGTCTCAGTTTGTGCCATCAATGGAGCCATGCATATCAGGCAAGCCATTGAAAGCAGAATTTGTTTTTTAATGATTTGAAAATTTGTTTCCATCGTATAGCTAACGGTTTATATTACTTGACAAATACTTTGCGTGTTACCGGCTGACCATTCCAGTCGAAACAGAGAAGGTAAACACCACTACTCAGCCCATTCACCGGCAAACGGTAGCTGTTGTCTCCCGTATACATTGAACTGAAATCCCTTACAACCCGCCCAGTAAGGTCGAGCAAGGTCAAACGTCCGGCCTGTGCACGATCGCCTGTCATAATACGCACAACGAGTTGACCATCAATATCGGTCGTAACTACATCCAAAACAGGTTTTCCCGATGCTGTCTCGCTTTCCCCCACTATGGTAGTCCCCTGCTTCAATACTATCTCGTTATTGAAGTCGAAAAACAGCTTTGTAATCTTCTTGTCCGACTCAAAGACAAATGACTCGTTGTTTTCATTATTCATCACACGGAAGGTGGTATCGAGCCCATCCTGGCCAATGATTCTTAACTCTATCGGCATCCTGAAAAAATCAGGAATACTCTGAATCTGGTGAACGGTAAAGGTGACCCGCCATCTTTGATCGGGGAGTTGCTCAATCCAATACACATTGTTATAAACCGGGTGATTGGGTTCAAATACCCACTGGTTAAAAAACCACTGATAATCTTCACCTGTAACGTTATTCACGACATCAATAAAGTCTGCTATCTCAGCTGACTCGTATTGAAGCAAAGGACTTTGAGCATATTGTTTCATCACTTCAAAATAAAGTGAGTCTCCAACGGTGTACCGCAGCAAATGATGAATGCAAGCCCCTTTGGCATAAGTAACCGAATAGTTGAACAAGACATCCGATGAAGGTGTTGTCACTGCCCATTCAGGATTGGAGATAGCCCATCCGGGATTTCCATTCAGGTAGGCACTTGCGTTACTGAGCACATCCTGCTTGTAAAGATTGTATCCATAGGCATACTCAGCCCAGAGGCTTTCACTGTAAGTTGCGAATCCTTCATTTAACCATATATCGGCCCATGTCTTACAGGTGATCATATCGCCAAACCATTGGTGAGAGAACTCATGTACAGCAAGAAACTCACCCCAGCAACCCGCACAAAGGCTGGTTAGTGTCTGGTTCTCCATGCCTCCCCATGAAAACTCACTGCCAACAGTCGCGAAACCGTTCTTGGGAAATGGATGATCACAAAATATGTCACTGAAGAACGCTGCCACATCCATCATCACGGCCTCTGTTGGCCCGGGATTCTCATTTGGCTGGTAATAAAACCGAAACTCAACAGAATCGTTTGGATTTGATGTTCGCGGCCAATAAACAATATCAAGGTCATAATTCACTGAGGCTGATACCACCATAAGATATGTCGCCACATTGTTGTCGCTCACCCAATGGTAAACCAATGTGTCACCATTCATCACGGAGTCGGCAAGGATGCCATTTGAACCAAGTTTGGCTGTTGCCGGGGTTCCTGCTTTAATTGAAAACAAGGCTTTATCGTCCGGACTGTCATAACAAGGGAACCAATTACGGGCACCTTCAGGTTCGAAGTCGGTAAATACAAAACCATTGCTTGCATAGAAGGCATTATCGTTAATGTCGTTGTGATGATAGCGGATTGTAAAATCTATCGTGTCACCCGGCTGGAAAGTATGGTCGAGATAAAGGGTAAGTATATTCGCGCTGTGGACAAATGAAACAGCATCACCCCATACCGCTTCGACGACAAGCGAACTGTTTGAAGCATTAAATTGTATTGAGTCTGTTGCTGACAGCGTCAAAAGGGTGCTGTTAACAGTTGCATTGAAACTATTGGGATAAGGAGGCAGGAAACAATGGTAAAAATTGGCTTCCAAATCATAAGAAAGAACATTAGCTGGCCGTGGAAGGGGAGCCATGGTCGAAACACGATTCAACTGACGGGCACTCTTTCCCTGCGAACACATCACGGACCCCCGTTCCGGGGAAACTGGCTGGGCAGTAGTGTAAGCAATAGTAAGAATAAAAAACAGCGCTAAATAAAACTTCATAGTCGATAGGTTTAGAATGCTAAAGTAATAATTTTCACCAATGCTGCGAAATGCGCTCCAATGATATTTAGCATCATATTTACCTAAGACACACGTTATCTGGTCCATACAATTTAACGAATGATGGTAATCACTTAAGCTTCAACGATACAAAATCTGCTTTGCAATTCCAGCATATTCAGCCTTAAACTTTATATGCTTCTATATATATAGCCCTAACCCTCTTTACTATGTTACTGACCATCATTTCGATGTATTTTCATTTTCAGAGATAAAAGAAGATAGCAGGCGAGGAAAACGCCTAATGAATTTTTCATGAGATACTTTTCTTTAATCGGCACAAAAAATCGCCAGCCCAAAGCCAAAGATACTCCCCCGTAGACAGATAGTGGTTAGGATGTATTCAGGGGATAAAACCAGAGGACTTCCTGCAATTTGAAAGCTCCACCTCTGCATTAACATGAATAAAAGCTGGCTGAGGGGTATTAATAAAATACATACCAAAAATTTAACTACGATTTAAATACTGATGTTGGTTTCTCCTGACAACTTAACGATCCATTCTGACACCTGACAATTTTTCATTTTTTGTCAATATTGAACAGTACCTTGCTTACCAATTTTCAACAAGATTCAATTTTGAACAGTATAAACACCTTTCATATAAAAATGGGAACAGGTGAAGTTTCAATCATCAATAAAAGTTTTCAACACAGCCTTTCAATCTCCTAAAAAACTATCACCGGAGATGATGGTGCTTTGCTGTCCATCATTTGCCTTTTGCTGTTTTCCTGCAGCCAAAAAGGATGTACTTTACCTAAAGCAGAAAGGCGCCAAAAGCGCCTTTATTACTTTTCTATCAAAATAAAGCTATAATTTCTATGATGAAAAACCGGACCATCCTCTACCCCTCAACAGCCCCGGGGTGAAATAAAATGCCTGTTTTAACATGCGATAAACCAAATTCACTTCTCTTGTTCTGCTTTCCGCATCCGCTCAATGATATCGAGTATCTGAGAGTAGGCAGGAATCTCAACATTCGTGGCATAAACGGCCGGGAAAAGAAAATTTCCATACAGGTTTATCTCCTTCAGACAATTCTCGGCTTCAGGCCTAAAATCAACCATAACTGGCAGTAATACCACCATTGACAAAAACAATGGCCCGGCATCAAACACCTCGGGCGTACCCCCTACAGCCTCAAAAGTCTGTCGAAACTCTTCCTGGGTAAGCTGAAGCTGATTTGTTGTAAAACCCGATTCATCTGCCGGAAACACGAGGATAAAAAACCTCAGCTTCTGATCATGTCCCCCCAACCCTCCTGCGATATATCCTACCTCCTCGTCACTGAGCGAGGTCTCAAGTCTCATACGGGAAATTTCGAGGCAGAGTAAGGCAAAAGACTGAAGAGAGCCAGAAGCCGCAGAAGCATAGCTTTCAATATTTCTAAATGCCTTCACATCAGTCGAGTTGGTAAGCCTCACCAAGACAGTCTTGATTGTTTCGTCAGGGGTGCTCTGATCAGCCAATAGCTCAGAAAGCAACTGAAGCTCATCTTCATCAGGGATATCGGTGTTCTTCCTGTTCAGGCTGAAGTATTCCTGCTGTGCCTCTGGCAGGACAGGGGTCTCCATGACCCTGATAGTCCCCCGGAAACTTCTTATCTGAGCCAGAGCATCATCACCTTCTTCAAATTCAATCATAATCTTAAAACGTGTCGGGTACGATGATGTTCAATGAGGCCGGTTTAACCTTTAAATTAAGCGCCTTGGCAAACTTCAGCGGTTCTCCGTCAAGGTTGAGGTATTTCCCCTTTTTACGTTCAATGGTAGCTTCAGAAGCTTTAATAATCTGAACATATTTGCTCCTGTCTACACGCCTTGAATAGACCATCCAGGCCAATTGTGGAATTCTCCAGAAGGGCACCTTCTGAACAATGCAGATATCCACCTTACCATCGCAGATATCGGCAGTTGGGGAAATGGTAGTCTTATAGCCGAACTGGTCACTATTGGCAAAGGTAATAAACAGGGCACGGGTAACGATCTCAACACCATCAGCCACGATATGATACTTTTTCGGGCGGTAAAGAAAATACTCACGCACCACCACCTTCAGGTAAGTCAGAAAACCACGCCGCCCCTCGGTGGCAAACCTGCGTGCTACCAGTGCATCGAAACCAATACCGGCAACCGATACAAAAAACTCTTCATTGAGCATCACGGTATCCACCTTTACCAAATGGTTGTTGGCAATCACCTGAAGTGCCTGTTTCACGTTGAAAGGAATCTTGAGAAAATGTGCAAGTCCGTTACCCGATCCCAAAGGGATGATGGCCAAGGCTACAGGTGTGTCCACCAGTACCCTGGCAATTTCATTAATCGACCCGTCACCGCCTACGGCTACAACCACACTAAAATGCTGTTCCACGGCACGCTGCGCCAATTCGGTAGCATGCCCGACATGTGTAGTAAACACTATCTCCACCTCAAACGCTGCCGGATTCATGACATCAGGTGCCAGTTCCGCCACCTGACTTTTCATCTTATGATGAACACCACTGACAGGGTTGATAACAAACAACACTTTTTTCAACATAATCTCTTGTTTATTTCGGTATCAGCCTGTTAAGGTTCATCCTGTTGTTGTATTGCTGAATCACCGATTTCATCAGTCGTTCATCGTCAAGCGTCTGTTTATTCATAGCCTTCACCCGATTTTTCTCCTGCATCGGGTCGATTGACAGATCATAGAAGGCATTCGTATGATCATTCGCGAAGCGAAGAAGGGTGTTACCGCTAAAAAACTGATAGCCACCATCGGCATAATTCATCGCGAACCGAGGGGCTGAACTATCATAAATACTAGAGCCGAATGCCGTATACTTTCCCTTGTACCCGAGCAGATATAGTAATGTAGGCATGATGTCAGTCTGCTGAACAGTTACATCGGTATTGGTTGCCGGTAATCCTCCAGGGCAGAAAAAAAGGAGTGGAATATCATATTGTCCGGCCAGGGATTGAAAATAGGCGGATGCCCCCTCTGAGGTATGATCGGCTGTGATAACAAAAATCGTTTTCTTATACCAGGCTGACCGGGCAGCCTTTTCAAAGAAGGTACGTAAGGCAAAATCGCCATAAGCTACTGCTCTCTGAATCGGGATCTTTCCCTCGGGAAAGACACCTGCATATTGTACCGGAATCTTATAGGGATGATGTGACGACAGGGAGAAGAAGGCGGCTACGAAGGGTTGGGGCGTCGATTGAAGAACACGTGCCGTATAATCATAAAACTGTTCGTCCCAGATACCCCATTTGCCATCAAAATCGGCATCATTGCCATATTCATCGCGCCCATAATAGCTATCGAAGCCTGCCAGTTTACAGAACGCGTTGAAGCTCATTGTACCGTTATTGCCGCCATGAAAGAACATGCTCTTGTAGCCCAGCGGTTTCAGCAATGAAGGAAGGCTATTGATGGGATTGGCTGCGTAGGGTGATGAGATAAAATCATAATCCATCCAGGTGGGTAGTGAGGCCACTACCGCGGGAATGGCTTCGATTGATCTTTTGCCATTGGCGTGGGCTTTAAAAAATAAACCATGCTTTGCCAGTGAGTCAAGAAACGGGGTAAAACTTCTACCCCCACCTGCCGCGGTATGTTCAAGCGAAAAGCTTTCAAGCATGATGACCATCAGGTTATAACCGCTAAAGGTTCCCGAGATGGTGTCGGCTACCACTTTCTGATCCGGGTTAAACAGTCCGGCAGCCTCTCCTGAAGTCATATAACTCTTTTCCTGAAGACGATTGTTCTTCAGCGTTTTCATCATCACAAACGGGGTATTCAGAACGCCGGGGATCTGCTGGGCCTCAACCACAGTGGCAGCGTTTACAACCGAGACAGGTTTCAACTGAAAGCCGCCCCTGACCCCTATGATAATCAATCCGATCCACAGCAGCCACACCGGAGCATTCCATAGAAAAAAAACAATCCGGTTGGAAAAAGTGAGTTTATTACTGATCCTGTAAGAGAGAATGAGCCTGACAAATAACCAGCCTATTGCAAGCCACAGGAGAACAATATACCAGTAATTGATCAGAAAGTCGGGAATCAGCGACAGGCTCATCGCTTCATTACGTGTAATGTAGTTGAATATATCACCTGTTGTGCGCCGTAAGGTAAAAGGGAAATAAGCGATATCGATCATGTTGACCGTAAGGGCAGCGATATTGGGGACAAAGTAAAGCCAATCAGTCAATAAACGAAAAATTGGTTTGTTGCGGAAAGAGAACGGCCATGCAACCATAAAAATCCACAACCCGTTAATCATCATCAGCGCAGAAAAATCATACCGCAATCCGGCTGTCACCATCCAGACAAAGTCGCCGAAAGAGAACCCTGACCCAAGCAAGCGGCTATTGAAGACAATGAAAAGGAGACGCGACAATAACAGTACTGCAAAAGAAACCAGCAGCCGCACGCTAATCAGCGCGTGGGTTGAACCAACCATGTGGTGATTTTTCATGATCGACACGACCTAGTTTATGGTATCGTTTACGACAACGTGTTCAGAAAAAACAAGTCTTCCATTCACTGTATCAGTCAATAAATTGTGCACTGTCAGTAAAAGATAGTCGATGTGAAATGCCGTACCATCGCTACTCACCTTCCCGCTCCCACTGATCAGCGTCTGGCTGGAATCGGTAAACGACAACACTTGCGAGGGGATGTAGAGGGTATCACCTGTCAGACCCTTCAACTCCACTTTGACGGGACTACCGGGAATCAATCTGGACAAATAAACCGTAAGTGTGGCCGGCTCAACAAGTGAATCATAATAATCAACAACCGTTCCTGAAGGCCATGGTGTTGTGTGTGTACCATTCCACCGTCCTTTTAAAGTTGATCCTTCAATTCTAACAACAAAATCACGACTGGCACTTCCAACATTACCTTTTGCATCCCTGGCGTAATAGAGTACCTTATAACGGCCTATATGCGAGGGATCATAAGAGGTTGTGTCGTTCCATACAGACTCGATTCCACTGACATCATCAAAATAAACAAGGCTGTCCTTGTAGGGAGTATGCAGTTTCACATACATCGGGTTCCCTCCGTCAAAATAAATCTCAGGTGCATCCGAATCATCCACATCAGGTGAGCAGCCGTTGAAAACCAGTGTAATTGTACCGATCAAAAACAAAATATTCAAAAAACGTTTCATCACTTTAGGGTTTTTGCGTATCATTGCCACAATGCAAAATTAGCTTGAATATTTCAGTTTTCCAATGGTTTGAGTCGTTTAAACGGGCATTCACTTCAAAAAGAGGGTGCATTATCTGTAGGGTGTTGATTTTTACCCTTACCCTCTTCATTCTTTTCATTGGAGGAGATATCATTTTCCCGCTACCATCCTTTCAACCATATAGTCAGGCTGTCTTTGCTGCCGACAGCACCTTACTGCACCTGTCACTTACACCTGATGAAAAATGGAGGTTACGCAGCAGATCCGGTGACATTACGCCCGAAATCGAACAAGTGATACTGTTTCGTGAAGACCGGTGGTTCAAGTACCATTTCGGAGTAAATCCAATAGCCATTGGAAGGGCGGCATGGCAGAACCTGAGCAGCGGCAGAAGGATCAGCGGGGCCTCTACCATCACCATGCAGGTTGCACGGCTTCTGGAGCGCAGGCCACGTACTTACTTGTCGAAAATGACAGAGATGTTTAGAGCGTTGCAACTCGAATGGCACTACAGCAAACGACAAATCCTTGGTCTCTGGCTCGATCATGTTTCCTATGGAGGCAACATCGAAGGAATCAGGGCAGCCTCATTATTTTACTACGGGTGTGAACCGGGTGTCCTGAGTTGGGCACAATTAGCTACACTGCTGGTCATCCCGAACAATCCAAATGCACTGCGCCCCAACAGGGATAAGCAAAGGTTACTGGCAGAACGCAACCGCTGGCTCACGAAAATGGCCGAAGGGGGTCTGCTCAGCAGCCAAACCCTTTCCAGCGCGCTGACCGAACCTATTACCATGCAACGAAGGGCTGCCCCCTCTTTTACGCCACAACTGTCCGGAAAGTTGAAAAAAGAAAGCCCTCTGGAGGAAGAAATCTACACGTTAATCCGGCCTGACATTCAGAATCTGGCAGGTGAAATTGTATCAGATGCCTCCCGGTTGCTCAAATATAAAGGGATCAGCAACATGGCCGTCATGGTCATGAATAACACTACAGGAGCCGTAGAGGCCTATGTAGCCTCAGCTGATTTTCACGACACCTATTCGGCTGGACAGGTCGATGGGTTACAGGCCATCCGGTCGCCGGGCAGCACGCTAAAGCCGTTCCTCTACACCATGGCTTTCGCTCAGGGAATCATCACACCATTGATGACCATCAACGATGTCCCGGCTAATTTCATGGGATATGCCCCGGAGAACTATGACCGAAAATTCAATGGGCGGGTGACTATCAGCGAGGCACTTGCACGATCGCTCAATATGCCTGCTGTAAAAATTCTGGAACAAACGGGAGTCGACCGGTTTTTGCGCTTCATGGCCTCTGCCGGATTTAAAACCATCAATCGCGATCGCGATAAGCTGGGCCTTTCGATGATTCTGGGAGGTTGTGGTGTAACGGCCATCGAGCTTACCCATGCCTATTCTGCCTTCGCCAGAGGTGGACGGTCAGTCAAACCCCGCTTCACGAGAAATGCCACCATACTGACAGATACCCTGTTTAGCGAAAGCGCTGCCTGGATGACAGCAAAGATTTTAAGTCTTCCTACACGTCCCGACCTGCCGCTAATGTTCGAAAACAGCACCAACCTGCCTCCGGTATCATGGAAGACAGGAACCTCTTATGGCCGACGTGACGGCTGGGCTGTTGGTTTCAACAGTCATTACACCATTACAGTCTGGGCAGGAAACTTCGATGGTCACGGAGCTGTAGATCTCTCAGGTGCAGATGTCGCTACTCCTGTCCTGTTCAGACTATTTCAGGCCATCGATCAGCGGCCCGTCAGGAATTGGCTGAAACAACCTCCCGGCTTGAAATTCAGGCAGGTTTGCAACGAAAGCGGTCTTCTTCCTGGTGATTCATGTCATCATCTGGTCACCGATGCTTTCATCCCCGGACATGCCCCTACCAATCATTGCGAACACTTACGGGTTGTATGGACTAATAAGACAGGCACCCGTTCCTATTGTTCCGACTGTATGCCTGAGCAAGGTGTTGTCAGACGATGGTATCCCAATTATCAGCCAGAACTGATTGCATGGTTCACCGATAACAACATCCCATACAAAGCAATCCCGCCGCACAACCCCAATTGTGAAAGGGTGATGAAAGTCGGCGCCCCTCAGATTATCTCACCTTCCGATCAGGCCGAATACCTGATTGCAACAGCCGACTCAACGCCTCTCATGCTTAGCTGTCACTCCGGAGGCGAGGTTACAAATGTATACTGGTACATCAATCACCGACTGATTAAGAAAGCACGCCGATCTGAACCCGTCTTCTTCAAACCACCTGCCGGCGTCTTGCGCATCGGCTGCGCCGACGACAAAGGACGCGCCACAACCATCAGCATCACTGTAAGATATTTTTGATAGCGTTGGCGATGGCTTTGACTTTGGCTTTGACATTAATATGGGCTCCTGATGGCTATCGGGAATCCTGCTAACAGTCATCGGGTCATAATCAAATTATGTTTTGGGCATCAAGTATCACTGAATCCGGCTGGAATTCTTTCTTTGGTAAGGGCTTATACCGGAAATTCAAACCAAAACCAATGTGTTCAGACTGGTATGTATAGTGGTTTAGCCGCAGATAATCTCCAAACCGGAATAAAAGCCCGCCTTGCACCCCGTTTCCGAAAGTGCTACCTTTGCAGTTGAAAAATAAAAACTGAATTCAATATGGCATTAACCTGTGGAATCGTGGGGCTGACCAATTCGGGAAAGACCACCATTTTCAACTGTATCTCCAATTCCAAAGCCCAGGCTTCGAGTTTTACCGTTGCCCAAAAGTCGAACATTGGCATGATCACCGTACCCGACGACCGGTTGTACAAAATCGACGCGCTGATTAAATCAGTCCGGGTGGTTCATACTACTGTCGATATAGTCGATATCCCCGGTTTGACCAAGGGAGGTTCCAAAGGTGAAGGCAACAAATTTCTAACGGATATCCGTAATGTGGACGCCCTAATCTACGTACTTCGTTGCTTCGAGGATGCACAACTTCCACATATTGAAGGATCAATAGACCCCATACGCGACAAGGAACTTGTTGATTTTGAACTTCAGGTAAAAGACATCGAATCAGTTGAAAAGAAAATAGGAAGGATGGAAAAAGCCGCCAAGACAGGCGATAAAGATGCCAAACATGGACTTGACGTTTTAGCAGTTTATAAGGACCACCTTGAAAACCTCCAACCTGCCCGTACAGCCCCGGTGCTGAACGATGACAAACGGTTCATTGAAGACATTTTCCTGCTTACCATGAAACCAGTGATGTATGTCTGTAACGTAGATGACAACTCAGCCCTGAACGGAAACCGCTATTCGGAAAAAGTACGTGAATCTTTGGCAGGCGAAGGGACAGAAATTCTGGTAATTGCCGGAAAGCTGGAAGCCGAGATTGCAGAACTTGAAGATGCCGAAGACCGTAAAGTCTTCCTTGAAGACGTAGGGCTGGCCGAACCAGGAGTAAACAAAATGATCAGAGAAGCGTACTCGCTACTCGACCTTCAGACCTTCTTCACAGCAGGTCCCAAAGAAGTACGTGCATGGACAATCCACCGGGGAATGACAGCACCACAGGCTGCCGGTGTAATTCACTCAGACCTTGAAAGAGGCTTCATCAGAGCCGAGGTGATCAAATACGACGACTTCATGAAGTACGGCACCGAGCTTGCCTGCAAAGAGGCCGGCAAGCTGTCGGTTGAAGGGAAAAACTATGTTGTAGGTGACGGCGATTTGCTGCACATCCGCTTCAACGTATAAGCAGCCGCTTCCCTCACAATCATCATTTCATGATACTGCCAGTGTTCTTGCAGCGCTACCCTGTTACATCGGCTACATGATCCGGCTCACAAACCTTTACAACAACCTGATCCCTGGCCGCGTGCCACCTGACGAGCGGCATACGTTTAAGCTTCACCTTGCTTATTCGCTGGTCGAAGGGATTATCCTGGGCGTACTGGCACTCAACGAGTATGTGTTTCTACGCAGCATGCAGGGGAACAACTATCTAATGAGCATACTGTTCCAATCGAGCATGGTTGTATTTTTACTACTCATCTTCTTCAATGAGTTCATCAACAGGTCGCCCGACAAGCGTAAGCTGCTTCGCATCACAGCCATAGTTACACGAGGTCCTCTTATGCTTCTGTTCTTTTTTCCATCAAACGAAACACAGCTCTCCGGCAGCAACTTCTACCACATTGCCTTTCTGCTTATCTTCCTGATCTACTATATGGGAAATCCTGTAATCTACCCCACCATCAACCACTTGCTGAAGAACAGTTATTCACATCAGCATTTCGGCAGGTTTTACAGCCTGACGCAATCGTACAATAAGGCGGTGATGATGGTGATAACACTCGTGTATGGAATCTGGCTCGATGTAAACCCCTTTGCCTTCAGGTGGGTGTTTCCGGTTGTATCGCTGGCAGGTGTTGGATCAATCTGGCTCCTGTCGGCCATCAAACCAGCCACCGAACAATACGTAGCAGTAACTATCGGTTTTTTACAGGGAGTACGCCAATCAGTCTTCCGGATGACCGGGATCCTTCGTACCGACCGCCCCTATCGCCACTTTCAGATCGGGATGATGTTTTACGGGTTCTCATTTATGATCTCTATTACCATCATAAACATCTTCTTCAGGGAAGGTCTTAACCTGAATTACACAAGCGTGGCGCTTTACAAGAACTTTTACAACATCGAAGCCATCTTTTTATTACCCTGGTTTGGAAGGATGATCGGGCGAATCGATCCGCGGGTGTTCGGAATAATTACCTTCGCCTCCCTGCTGGGATATGTGCTCTTTCTTCAGCTCACCAATATGATCAGGTGGAAAGCCGATGTGGGCGATTTCCAGCTGTATGTATTTCTGATGTGTGCTTTTCTTGTTTATGGTTTCTATGCCGCCGGCATGGCGCTGCTCTGGAATATTGGATCGGCTTACTTTTGCACACCTGATCAATCAGGCGACTACCAAAGCGTACATCTTTTCCTGACCGCTGTAAGAGCTCTCTTCGCACCTCTTTTTGGTGTTTGGGTGTACGAAGCCTTCGGGTTCTCTGCCACCTTCCTGCTGACAGCTTTCTCGCTTGTAATCGCCATTGCCATTTTATGGGCCTCGTACCGAAATGACAAGAAGCCAATTGGCAACCAATAGCAGACCATCTTAGGAGGGCCTTTCGTTATTTCGTTTCATCTAATTGCCTGCACAATATTCCAAAAATTGTGTTCGTGAATTGACAATACACAACTCGAAGCAACTTGTATTACAGCCATTTAGGCCTTATAGTTATTACTCCTTGAAAGACTAATAGAAGTAAATTCGCAGATTTCAATGGAAATTTAACCTGTTGTATAAAAATCAATTAAACCTGGTATTTTCCGCCACTCATACATGAACGAAAACACTTTCTTTGACGGGTCGAAAGAAAAGAACTAAAAATATGATTTTTCTGCATTTAGAATAGAAAACCGTTTTATAGCAGCCTTAAAGCAATTATAACTCACCTGATGTAAGAATTGATGATGATTTCCATTACCTATAATCAATCGATTCAACAGCATATTGACTGAGTTATTTTTTATTAAAACCTACAGACTGATAACCGAATCAGGCTCTTCTGATCTAAGGTATGACTCTTGAGTTTTCAAAAGACTAAAATGAAACGAGATCACTCATTACGCAAACTAATGAATAAAATCTGCGAAATAAAAGAAAGAAAAGCCGTCAGGACATGGTTAAAATTGCTGGTATCTTAGCTGGTTCTGCCGGCATTTGAGTGAAAGGCAGTTTTTATGTTGCCTCATTTACAACAAAAATATTCAAACTTTATCACGACTGAACTGGTTGGAGACTGCAATCGTTACTCATCACAATAAAATGTCAGGACAATTGATTTTAAACAGGTGTAGTAGCCCGGGGATAACCTGCAATGGGTTCTTACCTGACTATTCTCTCGCTAAAACTTGCTTTTAAATAGCCACAACAAGTATTGTGCCAAAAAATACATATATTTATTTTTCCTATATATATAATATGCACCATAGTTATAGTAAACTTAAGCGTTTCATAAGAAAAACATATCTTTGGTATAACTTTGGTATATCTTTGTTAAGACTTTGGGGTAAAACTGGAATACAAGACACGTATAATCAACTATTTAAAAAATTGAAATTTGTGACTAAATATACACAATATTTTTATAGAAAACTTGAAAATTCTTCAAAAAGAGGGGTAAAATCAACAGAATTGTAGTCTTAAAATTGGAAAACGTATAAATTTTGGAAAATTCATAGAGCGAGAATCTGTTTCATAATTCCGGTGGGGAAAAAGGCTATGGTATGGATTGGACGATCAATAATACAAAAATGTTAATGTGGCATGGTTTTATAGCATTATTAATATGACTATCATTGTTTCTGCAAGTGACTAATTTGGATAAATTCTGCCGGCATTTTGTATGCGCGGATGCATTTCTATTTGTCAAATAAGCTGTTGGCTATCTATATAATAATTTTTAATTGCAACCTTCAGGTATGTAGAAAGTGCTGAAAGAATCAGGATCATTCATATTTTGGTCTTCGGATTGTTTCACACAATTCCCGGTAGAACCAAATAAAAAGAGAGATGTAACATTCACCAAAACAACATTGTTAATAACTTTAACAAACAATTCAATCCCTGACCTTTTTTAAAAAATCCGGCAGTTATCAACATTTATCATTTAAGTTATTAACAATTCCCAACAACCTTCGGTAATTACGCTTAAATTTACAACGTAATATGAAAAATCCGACCAGTCAGTTATTGGTGCTGTTTTTTCTGTTTCTTGTCTCAGGAACAGTGATAGCACAGAACAGTGACCGTTCAGCCGACAATTTGCCGGCTATTGGCGATATAATGTCCGCACTGAGAAACGCAACAGGTTGGGCTTTACAGGATAATGGAATATGGATCAGCAGCAATAACGCCATCCCCAATCCCGATGCCGACAAGAATAAGACTTCTGAACCGCAGAACAGGTTAGGACGCCATAATTTTGATATTATTGAACTTCATGAAGTTATGGTTCATGGGCGACAGCATGTCGTCATGATCATGAAATCAGAGAAAGGGCAGTATGAATTCTCAACGCTTCGGTATAACTGGGAAAAAACAGATCAAATTGATTATTATGTCTTTCAGGCCGAGAGGCTGAAAGAGTTAATGCCTGAAGAGATGATACCAGGACACACCTACCTGACCAATCTCTCTTTGGTTACCGGGGGCACAATCACCAATTACGACAAGCACACCTATCTGACCAAGATCAGTAGCGACATTCAGCGGGCGTATGTGCAGAAGGCAAAAAGTGCAAAGACATTGCTGTGGGCGATGATGCGTACACAGATTAACGGAAAGTGGGTGATGCGTTTCAGGCCAATCGATGTATTTAATAAAAAAGAGATCTATTTCAGATACACTGATCCGGATAATATGGCAAAACTCCTGAAAAGTTATTATTACGAGGTGCCGCTTGAGACATACAGTTCTTTTGTAAAAGGGCTGCCGGTGTATGATGCGCTCATAGTACAACCTACCACATTTCTGGAATATTTCAAAAGAGGCATCGCCCAATACGATCGCGAAGACTATAATGGAGCACTTCAGGATTTTGATCGGGCAATCGAAGTCGATCCTATCCAACACACATTCCTCATATACGCTTTCATGGGCTCCTCTTGGCACAAGCTGAATGAGTATGAAAAAGCCGAACAGATGTTTAACATAGCCTACGATATGAAGCCTGACGATCCTTCCCTGACCAAAGACTGGTTCAGGATGATATACAACAGGGGGCTTAACCGGCTGGCCATGAAAGATCGCGATGGTGCCTGTGCAGATTTCCATCAGACTTCTGTTTACGGCATCGAAGATAGCGACAAGCTGATCGAAAAATACTGTAAATAAGCTAATAAGAAAATGAACTGTTCTGCCCGTAAATATATCCCATTGCTTCTAAGCGCACTGCTCATCATAGCAACAGGCACTGCTATGGGACAGAAGAAACAGCCAGTCGGCTGGTGGCAGAAGGACTGGTTGATTAACGTGAGCGGAGGAGGCACATTGGCTATGGGCGATATGAAATTCGCCTGGGATGGGAATGCCGACCTCAAAGAGGGCTATAGCCTGTGGTTTGGAAAACAATTAACCCCTTCTCTCGGGCTCAGGTTCCAGTTAATGAATTCCCGTCTGAGCGGCACGGGGATGTTGTTCCAGACATCGGCTGCCGCCGAAGTGCCTGCAGAATTCCGTGCCAATATATTTGAATACAACCTCAGTGCTTTCTATTATTTTCTAAAGCCATACGGCTCTGATAAGGCACCCCGTAGTTGGAACATCTATGCGACTGCGGGGGCTGGATATGCTCATTGGGTTACAACTGCCAATAGCCTTATTGATCAGTCGTTTGTTTCATCCAACGGCAATAAACCCAATGGAAAAGGAATCAACGGACGAACACTAGAGGCTGTCTTTCCGGTTGGTCTTGGCGCTGACTTTATGCTGAGTCCAAACCTGAAACTTAATCTTGAAAGCAATCTTCACACCGTATCCTCCGATAAGCTCGACAACAAGGTAGCCGGCTTTCCTTATGACCAATATCTTTACACATCAGCAGGACTCACCTATCAATTCAACACCAACATCAGACTGTGGAAACCAAAAACGAAAGAGCTGGCACGCTATCAAACTGACCCGGATCTTCTGCCTTTGCGTTACACTCAGTTTTCATCACTTACAAGGGGGGCTGTTGACCCGTACTTCAAAAACAAAACCCCTCAACTGAGCCTGACTGTTCCATCCAAATTAACCTCTGAACCTGAAGTTAACATCACACTCAATTTTCAAAATGCTGGCCGGGAAGGCATTCTTGACCTTGACTTCGCCTTTCAGCCTGAGTTCCAGATAGAAGTAGCCGATAAAAACAGGTATCTGTTGAGCCCAAACGGGCAGGGAACCAACCTGCAATTAAAAGTGAATGCCGGCGATACCAGCAACGTATACACACTCAGGCTCCTGACAGCAGGTGTTCCCAGCGGATCCTTTCCCTTCTTCATGACTGGCAGGTTTGTAGCCTACAGTGGCGAAACATTCCATTACAAGGAAATGGAATACATTGAAAAGGATGCAAGTAAGAGTCGTCAACGTGCAGGCTATGATTCAGTACCTGAAGGATTGCTATCAGGAATAAAGTTCCGGGTACAGGTACTAAGCAGTAAGGATCACCCCATCCCTGAAACAAAGATCACGGCTTTGTTCCCCGATGAGAAAAAAATCAGTGAAGAAACCGAAAGTGGCTGGTACTATTACACGACCGGCGAATTCGGCACACGAGACGAAGCCGATGAATACAAGAAAAAGCTGGAAAAGAAGACTGGACTTTCCGGGATGTACAGCGTTATGTACCAGAATGACAAACGATCGCATAAGATGGAAGAGATTTACGAAGGCTATCAGTCAGAACTGGGAAAATTCGATGCACTGGGAAATCTTTCAAAACCTGTAAACCGTCCTGCCGCCAGCCAGCAGTCATTGATCGATGAGTACAGGGTACGTTTTCATTCATCACATGAGTTCAGGGCCTCAATGGCAGAACTTGAAACCAGAATGGGAACAGAAGAAATAATCACCGAAATGGCAGATGGTGAGGATTACGATTATTATGCCGGCAGTTTCAGGAAAAAAGCGACCGCCAATGCCTACGCCGAATACCTGAAGCAAATAGTCGGATTCACTGATGTGGATGTTGTTGCCTTTAAAAAGGGGAAACCTGTGAAATAATTGTTTAATTTAATAAGTTATATTTTAATATTTTATTTATCTAACGCCATACCATAGATTCAATAATTGGCCACAAATTAACGCTCTCCTTATAGTTGATTTGGATGGTTGCTAAACTGAAGGTTATTAATACTAACTATTATCAGATAATATCATCCCTTCAGAAACACCGGGAATTTACTTAGTTTTACAACCTCTTTTCCACATTGGAGGGAAATCCGGATTCAAAAAACTGAAAACAAAAGATACCAATTTTGAAATCTGCTGAGCCACTAAATATGACCAGAAATAAGAGGATCGATCAGACACCTGCCAATCAATAATATAAAAAGAAGATTATTAACTAAAATTAAAGAAAATGAAAAATTCAAAGATGTTATTAAGTGTATTAATAACGCTATTGTGTGCCAATCTGCTGATTTCATGCAAAAACATGAAAACGACAGATACTTCTTTAAATCCATTCAGCAACGGAGGGGATGAAAGGAATATGATTGTTGTGATGAGCGATATTCATCTTGGCGCTGATTCTGCTTATACAGAGTGCAAAAAGAACCTTGGAGCGCTTGAGCATCTGCTTAACCAGATAAGAGTGGCCGACAATGTTAAAGAATTAGTGATCGCCGGCGATTTACTCGATGAATGGTTTGTACCTGCCCCAGTCAATACGTATGCAGGAAAAGATCAGGCTGATTTTGTAAAACGGATCGCGACAGCAAATAAAGGGGTGATCGATGCCTTTAATAACATCATACAGGATAAGAAAATATTAGTCACTTATGTCCCCGGCAACCATGATCTGACAATAACGGCAGCAAATGTTGAAAGCATTCTGCCCGGAATAAACCAGGTAAGGGATAATGTTCTGGGGCTGGGAACTTATTCCCCGGCAGACTATCCTACAATAGCGATTGAACATGGACACCGGTACAATTTCTTCTGTGCCCCCGACTATGCTTCGAATCAGGATATAGCTCCCGGTACAATCCTTCCTCCGGGATATTTTTACACCAGGATAGCTGCACTTTGGGTAAGTCAGGGATTTCCGCCTGCAAGCAATACGGTGCCCGAGATAACCCCAAATAGTAAAGGAGGAGAAAGCCAGGAGGCTTTATACAAGTATTGGAAGAGTTGGAAAAATACACTGAATTTATATACAATACAGAATAGTTTTACAGATAAAATTATCGTGACTAACTTAAACGGCATGAACGGAAATTTTGCTGTTAATGATCTGCTGCCCTATCAGGCATCACCGGGTGAGCAAATCAATGTGAACCTCTACAATGGTATTCAGGATTCGTGGGAGACAAGACAAACGACCAACAATGTACCAGTTCATATCCCAGTTATAAGAGCCATCGATTCAGTTGGATCAGATGGGGAAACAGATCATCAGGCAAGCCTGCAATACTTTATGAATCCTGATTCCAATAAAAAAATTGTCATCTTTGGACATACACACGTATACCGGATTATACCAATGCAGAACTACAAGGGAGAAAAATGTGTTTATGCCAATTCGGGAACATGGATTGATCATAACCCCGGGAGAGTATCAAGGACATTTGTCGTCGTTACTCCGCAAAGTGGCGACGCATCTTCTCAAACCTATGTTAAACTCTACAATTTTGAAAATGAAGTTGTAACGGAGATGGCCAAAGACTCACTGCGATATTGATACAGGTTGATGGAAATTCATACTTGAATTCATTCCATAACTCACAGGGTTTATTTCTTGCGGGTTACACAACAGATTGTAAAGTGAAGCCCATCAAAAGGCTTCACTTTGCTTTTGTATTGCTTCCTTTACTCCGTCAGCCTGCCACTTGTATCATCATTACAAGCATATACAAATACTATTGAACACGTGTATGCTAAAATATTGCCAGCCCTTCAACAGCAAGATCAATCAGGGATACGCGAGCGAGGTTAGTCAGAGAGAGGGCGAATCAGGTTGTATTGAAAACCACATCGACAAGGAATCCAGAAATAACGCAAATAAAAAGGTCTCCATACCGGCATCTGCGAAACGATGTAACCAACACATTCTGTATAAAATATCAAAACATAGCTGTCTGCTGCACCCAAAGCCACAAGGCTGATTGCAAACTAATGGAGCATTACGGTGAGCCAAAGTATGCCCGCCGGCACATTTATTGACAAAAATTTTATACCTTTCGGTTGTTTTTCAGAAAATCAGCCCACAGAACCATTATTGAGAGCATTCGATGGAATGCCGGTATACTGATTACAAAATTCATTCACCAATTGCAGTAAACATGAGAAAGCTAATCTTCCTCCTTCTGTTTGGCGGTATCCTTCTGTTAGCCTGCAAGAAAACAGAGAAAACCGATCCAAATCAGGTAATCATCGAACAGCTGAAGAGTGCGGCCGACAGTGTCATTGGCAACACGAAAGTTCCCGGACTTGTGGCTCTGGTAGTGGATCACAAGCGGGGGATAGACTGGCTTTATGCAGTTGGACAGGGCGATCTGTCGAACGGTCAGCCAATGAATGCTGAAAACACCTTCCGGATTGGGAGTTGCACGAAAACATTTACACTGACAGTATTACTTCAACTGGCCGGCGAAGGGAAAATCTCGCTCACCGACAAACTGTCGAAATACTTCCCTGAATATCCTAAGGCCGACAGCATCACTATCACCATGCTTTGCAACATGACAAGCCGGATACACGATTTCTTTCATATTGAACCATCGTTGTTCATCACCATGCGACAGAACCCAACCAAGGTTTGGGACCCCAATGAACTGATTGGCTTAGGCTTTGCAAGCGGGTTCGACTCTATCCCGGGAAAAGGGTTTGGCTATTCCAATACCAACACATTCATCCTGGGCAAGATCATCGAAAAGCTAACAAACAACACTCTCGAAACAGAAATTAATAACCGCATCATCCGGCCACTTCAGCTTACCAATTCAGGTTTCCTTACATCAGGGATCGAATTACCCGGTACCCATGGAAGGGGGTACTATTTTATCGACTACATTCCCGGTGAAGACTTTACCGAATTCTTTGATGTTTCAGTGTATTGGGCTGCTGGAGCAGCCTATTCAACACCTCGTGAACTGCAACGTTTTGCAGAGGCGCTGGTGGGCGGAGGTTTGTTGCCCGATTCGCTTCAGTATAAAAGGCTAAACAATAATTTCTACGTATTACCGGATGTTGCTTATGGGCTTGGAATTATGAAGAGGGGTACCTTTTACGGGCATAGCGGGGAGATGCCTGGCTTCATGACCAATATGTATCACAGCAACGAAAAAGATTGTACCATTATCATTTACTACAATTCTTTGCTCATTGGTTCTGAAAATGATCCCGGAGTTCTCTTTATCAAATTTTTGAATATTTTATACGGTGATAATTATTAAGTCTCTGGTTTATGGAAGGTACAAATTAAAAAGCAGCATGCTGCTTTCATCTGGTTAACAAAACCGGAAGGAAGAGTTTCCACAAGGTACAGAATCTTTTCTTTAACGTACATTACACTATCAAAATACCCTCTCCATCATTTTACAGATAGCCAGCTAGTCCCACTTACTACAACTGTAATCATTTTGCATTGCTCTATTTTCATTTTTAACGCGAAAAGCCACGTGCAGGTGTAGCTCTTTTGTTCCCGGGTTCATTGGCCCTGGGGTACTTTATGGCGAATCTTGATCCCTCTATTGTCCTGTGGGTTGAGCAATACCATGCCCTCGTCGCCGGGAGCATAACGATCGACCCATTGATGCCAACACTTTTTAAAACTCTGCTATTAAATTACAATTATATTTACGGTTGCCTACTATCCACAGGAGTTAATTGCCGGCTGCTTTGCCACCGACCACAACGATATATCATTTCTGTTTTTATGGTGGGTTCTAAAATTTCTTTTTTCCGACATTTCTAATTGAAAACCAATAGCTATTACCATTATAATGCCTGCGAATCATGTACTGAAGCATCTGTTACTACAAATGTGTTGATAAACTTGCTTTTTGAGTCCACTTTTACATGGTTCTTATAACCATAATACCTCTCTCCATTTTTCTTTGTCCAACGTGCATCAATATCTTTGTGCTGTTTTTTGGCAGGTTGGTCTTTCCACAAACCATCACCTTCTCCCTTTTTATCTTCTCGTTCTCCTCTTGTGTATTGCGTTGGCGGGGTGCTATGGTAAAGCTTGCATCGATTAATTTCCCTTCACTAAAGATCAGGTTCTTCTCCTCCATAAACTGCAGGAATTGTGCGAACAACAGCTCTACAATTCCTTTCTTTGTTAACTCCTCCCTAAAAGCCCAAACCGTTTTTTCGTCAGGTACCTTTATCACCAGTTTCCAATCCTAAAAAAAATTTAAAGCTTGTCCGGTCTAAAATCTGGTACTCCACCTGACAGTCGCTAAGTCCAAAATAGCGTTACAATATCATTATTTTAAACATCAACACAACATCAAAAGGTTTTGCCCCAGCATTGCTCTTCTTTTCTGTATTCAGAAGATGGGGTTCAAGCATGGACGAAATTTCTCAAAGTCTATCACCATACTAATTCTTTCCAAAGGATTACCCTTGGCCGATAAATATGATACCGCATTCTCTTCATCAAATAGTCCCTTTTCCCTTTTGTTTTGAATTGATGGTTTGCCATTGGCTTTTTGTCTTATTTGTCAGGCAATTATAAAACTATTTATTTGAATAGCAATGATTTAAAATATAGAACTCCCTTTAGTTACCTTAAATTTAATATTACCTTCAACCACAACAGCCGATTTTCCGCTGAATTATTTCAATAACTGCCCGTAAGTACAAAGCCTGTAAAGGGATGTAGTTCAACATGTACTCATTGCCGGGTCTTGCAGACCGCTCAGAGTCCTATTTATTATGTGCCGCTTATTTTATTATATTGAGTTCCTTCAATATTTTTTTTGTCAACTCAATTCGGAAATTACTCTTTAAATCACTGAAATCATTTACTATTATATTCATCGCAAATATTCTTGTTCCCGATTCTGTTTCCACAAAACCAACATACCAACCTATTACTTTATTATCCCAGCAATCGCCACTGCCTGTTTTCCCATATAATTTGTATTCAGGTGTTATCTCATTGAGCATTATTCCTTTTACTGCTTCCTGGTTTTTATCGGAAAATCCGGATAGTTGATGTGAATATAATTTCTTTAAAAACGCTATCTGTTCATCTATTGAAATCTCTAAAGAACCACAAAGCCAATAAGAATCTAGTCCACTTGATATATCATTATTGCCATAATCCAATCTTGAAACCATGTTTTTCATTCGCTCTGATCCAACTCTTCTGGCTAATTCCTGATAATACCAGACACAGGAATATTTAATTGCTCTTTTTAAAGACAAATCTTCGTACCAATGTTTGAAAGGTTCATTTGTTAATTGAAAAGTATCTCTGGGATGAAGAATACTATCATATTTAATTACAAAGCCTGTATCGGCTATTACTCCTGTCTCCAACCCAATCAAAGAGTTGGGAATCTTAAATGTTGAGCATGGAGAAAACCTTTTTTTACATTGCTCAGAATTGTATTGAAAATAATGATCCGTTTTTAAATCATAAATACTGAATCCACCAACAAAATTACCATAATAGGAATTGAGGTCAAGGGTGTCAATCTTTTGACCAATTGAATTAAAAGTCAATAAAACAAAACTGAAAGTTAGTAAATATTTCATTCGAAGCTCCTTTTAAGTGACATATAACGATCCGCAGCGACACACAGTAGGCGGCTTAGAATTATTAATCTGTCTTGAAAGCACAAGTTAGAAAAGAAGAATTTAGCGTCCAATTTGTACCATCCCGCCAGTTGTGGGTAGGTACTGTTTGAGGGCGTTATTCTATCTTTTCATGCTCTAAATACTGAATCCATTGTTGTTCCAGGGCGTTTTTTGATAAACCATATATAATTTCAATATTTTCAGGCTTCTTTATCAGTAAAACCAATTTATCAATACCATATGTAACAATCAGGAATTCAACTATCGTTCCAGAGAATGCATAACCATTCATTTTGCCAAATTCCATATCCGATGCTGCATCAAGTTCCGTCCATGTTGGCGGTGCTTTTTTCAACAAGCTTGATTCTACATATTTTCGAGTATGGTCATTTATCTGACCTGATTCATACAGAGCATATCCTTCACTAAGCCATTTTGGTAATGCAGCAATCCCTTTTTCTCCTACTGCATAATATATCGCCATATGCACAAACTCATGGACAATCACCTGCATAAGAGATTCATAGGTATGAACCGTCCCCGGATTCAATGGTGATACCATCATTAAGTCATCACCATGGCAGGTTCCAACAACCCAGTCAGGTGCATCTGGCTGATTTATTGCCACATGAAAGGCCTTAACATTTGGGTAAACTCTCACATTGTTTTTTTTGTCAATTTGTATTCCTATATGGTTCATAATTTTGGAGTAGTTATTCTCTAAAGTTATTGCAAGTGAATCTAAAACTTTAATGTCACCTTTGGTAGAATAAAAATTGAAATGCTGACTCTCTTTAACAAAATTCAGTGAGTCGATATTTTGTCCGATTAATCTCGGTATTGTTAAAAGCACAAACATTCCTATCGAAAATCTATGCAAAACTACACGGCTTATTTTCATCCTCATGGTTTTAATATTTTGTTAGTCTGTTATGATTATCAGATATTCCTATGCCGGCGTGTCAATAGCATTAATACCCGTTAAAGGTGGCGATATGGTTACTTTGCGCGGGCAGCGTAAAAGTACATTAAATAATTATATCCTACGCATTGCTCTGTTTGTAATCCGCCTTGGAAAGCTTCCGGAACAGATCGATCCTGAGGAGATTAACGAATACCATGTCGCACTGGCCCGTAGTCCCAAATCATCTTCGCGCAGCAGTTTAAGTATATGGTTTACTGACTGCGCTATTAAAAGACAAGATGCTCATCATAAAAGTATTGCCCGGAATACGCTCGCCAAGTCGCATCATCCAAAGCCAAACCAATGCCATTGCTTAATGCCTTTCTAAAATGCCGTCTGTTCTGCACTGAAAGGGAAAACTATGCCATCATGTCCCTTAAAAATATCAAAACCATTCATTTATAGCACTATTCTATCAGAACCAGATAACTTTAGTTACCTCAAATTCATTAATACCTTCAACCACAACAGCCGATTTTCCTCTGAATTATATCAATAACTGCCCGTAAGTACATAGCCTGTTAAGGGATGTAGTTCAACATGTACTCATCGCCGGGTCATGCAGACTGCTCAGAGTCCTATTTATTATGGCGCGTTTATTTTTTCAATTCGTTTGGTTTCTGTGTCGAATAAAATCAACCAATACACTTTCCTTATCCCAATTTGTCCTTAATTCACCAACGTTCTCTAAGGCAAATTGAGTCAAAATGGAATCGCTGATAACCTCACGATTTTTGCTATCGCTCAATGATGAAATTATCGCATGAGGCGTACGAAATAATCCCCAAGGAATTCCCCACCACCCAAGCAAAGCGGTAGTAATCATTGCATTATTTCTTTTTCTATCAGCACAGGCGTGACATAAGATTAATGGAGTCTTTTTGTAATGAGTAAAAACTATAAAACTCTTAACTTCACGAATAAACGTCCCAATCAACGGAGAATTGCTCTGTCCACAATCAGGACATGCCAATTTTTTGATTTTTGATTTTAATTCTTTCAGCTCAGATTCAGTCAACTCTTTTGCTTGAGCCTCAATCCCTTTATTCAAGTTGGAATCTAATCCACGTTTTTTGATTTCCTCTTTTAAAATTGCAACAACATCAGGGTCTAAAGAACCAATCTCATTTTTAGCCAAATGCTCAATTTTGTAATCATCAAATTCAGAATAATTTTTTCTAATCTGTTCTAAATCTATCCCCATATTTTATTAAGTGTTGAATTGTCTTTTTTAAATGCGCCATAACGGTGGCGGTATTAAATCGTTGGGAATTGCGGGCTACTTTCCTGTCCGGTTCATCGAACTTGATGCGTGGCAGAAAATTTGAATAACCACATAATCCCCAATGTTTTATACCGCGTGTTGAACTAAACCCCACCTGCCCGAAATAGCTTTATCAAAAATACCAAATTCTATATCAATAACTGCCCGTAAGTACATAGCCTGTTAAGGGATGTAGTTCAACATGTACTCATCGCCGGGTCATGCAGACTGCTCAGAGTCCTATTAATTAGGCGTAGTTTTTTTCTTCTTGAAATCATCTTTCGGAATGTAGTTAGATGGGAATTCCTTTTTTCCTTTTGAATCCAATCTACCAATAATAGTTTCTATAGATGATTTACTTAATTCAAGACTTGGTCTAAGGTGTAAATGCTCACGAGAGCCGATAGGCAAATATTTATCGTCAACATCCTCTTGGTCTAATTCCGCTAAATAAACAAGCTGTTTCGCGAGTGATTTTAAACCTTCTGAATCGCCATGAATTAATATTTCATTCCATTTTGTAATTTCACCATCAAAGTCATCCTCATTTTCAATCACTTTAATATCAAGATGTCCATCTATCTCAAATCCTTTATTACTGCGATATTTCATTCTATTCAGATAAGTTCTTATTTTGTATCATATTGGTATTTTCTCAATTCGTAATCAACAAATTCATCATCTGTCATCTTCAGGTGGGTTCTAAAATTTCATTTTTTCGACATTTCTAATTGAATGCCAATAGTTATTACCATTATGATTAGGTAAAATAATACAATTCCATCAGATAATATTCCATATTTGTTTGAAAAATATAATATTTCATGTAAAATATTTTCAAAATATGGTTATATAATCATGTATTACAGTGTTTTATATAGCGAATAGCTTTAATCTACATACTTGTTCAAATCGAAAAAGATTATATGTCAAGTTGATCAGTCCAATTATTCCAGTTGCCCTCGCTATTCCAACGGATCGGACATACAACCCGTTCATGCTTTGCTCCATAAATCCAAACACATGTTCAACGCGAACCCTTGTTTTCGATTTTATTCGATTTTCCTCTATTTGCTTCTTTGTTAATGGGGTG
>Ga0154517_137_pt1 | contig 52423 bp, 43 predicted proteins | sample RifGroE2_FD_115996 | JGI IMG/M metagenome (GOLD analysis project Ga0154517, IMG submission 115996) | Bacteroidetes bacterium GWE2_42_24
GTGACAGACATAAATTTCTTTCTCTTCAGGCTTACTAAACTGTATGCTTAATATTACTCGCCCCCAGGTTTTGGTTGTGATCCTACTAAACTGTATGCTTAATATTACTCGCCCCCAGGTTTTGGTTGTGATCCGGTTTTGGTTGTGATCCGACAAAAGAGAGGCCTTCAATAACAATAATTTCATGAAATGACAAAACCCGATGCTGATGCATCGGGTTTTTTTAGTAGCGGGGGCAGGATTCGAACCTACGACCTTCGGGTTATGAGCCCGACGAGCTACCTCTGCTCCACCCCGCAATATGTCTTTATGTTTGAAAGTCAGGTCTTTATTTTATTCGCAATCAACAACTTTCTTGCTTAGACCCGAAATTAATGTATCTTTGCAAACGGACTGCAAAGGTAATTGCTTTTCTTGAATTAGCAAGACTTTTGCTTAATTTTTTTTAATGACACACAAAGCAGGCTTCGTCAATATCATAGGTCGTCCCAACGTAGGGAAGAGCACCCTGATGAACAGTTTGGTGGGAGAAAAGCTCTCTATCATCACCAACAAGGCACAGACCACACGCCATCGCATTCTCGGCATTCTGAGCAGCGAGGATTATCAGGTTGTGTTTTCCGATACCCCCGGGATTCTTGAACCCAACTACAAGTTACAGGAGTTTATGATGCGTGAGGTAGAAGGTTCGCTTACTGATGCCGACATCTTTCTATATGTCACCGAAATCGGTGAACGTCGTCCGGATGAACGGATCGTCAAAAGGATCATCGAAGCCAATGTCCCAATCGTACTTGTCATCAACAAAATTGATGCATCCACGCAGGAAAAAGTAGTGGGTGACATTGAGTTCTGGAAAGGGATTTTCCCAGAGGCAGTTATCGTTCCTGCTTCAGCAAAAGAAGGTTTCAACAAGGAAAGAGTGCTTGAAGAGATACTGGCCAATCTCCCTGAAAGTCCGGCATACTACGATAAAGAAGACCTCACTGACAGGCACATGCGTTTTATTGTAGCAGAGATCATCCGCGAAAAGATACTCCTCACTTACGACAAAGAAGTTCCATACAGCACCGAGGTAGTAATTGATAACTACCTGGAAGAACCCAAGTTGTTACGCATCAGTGTCATCATCTATTGTTCACGTGAATCCCAGAAGCCTATTCTAATTGGCGAAGGAGGAAGAATGTTAAAAAAAGTCGGTACGCATGCGCGTAAAGACATCGAAGAATTTACGGGTAGAAAAGTTTTTCTTGAAATGAATGTAAAAGTAGCTAAGGATTGGCGTGATGACCCGCGACTATTGAAGCACTTTGGTTATAACAACGATTAGGATAAAAATTTATGTCAAATATTCTCGCAATTGTCGGACGCCCCAACGTGGGTAAGTCAACTCTTTTCAACAGGCTTGTAGGAGGAAGGCCTGCCATCGTTGATCCCACTAGTGGGGTCACACGCGACAGGAACTATGGCCGTTCTGACTGGAATGGAATAGGCTTCTCTGTCATCGATACTGGTGGCTACGTGATGGGGTCTGATGATATTTTTGAGGAAGAAATCCGTAAACAGGCAACTCTGGCCATCGAGGAAGCCGATGTTATCCTGTTTTTGGTCGATGCAGTGGAGGGTATTACGCCACTTGATCTGGAAGTCAGCATCATGCTTCGACGCTCCGGAAAACCAGTTGTACTTGCAGCCAACAAAGTTGACAACCCGAAACGCGGCATTTTGGCAGCAGAATTCTACAGCCTCGGACTGGGAACCCCCTGGGAAGTTTCAGCTGTAAGTGGATCGGGAACGGGTGACCTGCTTGATGAAATAACCAAAAACTTTGAACCAACCGATTCGACTGATGATCCTCATGCCGAACTGCCCAAAATAGCTGTAGTTGGCAGACCAAATGTGGGAAAATCTTCAATGATTAATGCCTTGTTGGGCGTGGATCGCAACATCGTGACCCCTATCGCCGGAACTACACGTGACTCTGTCTATACTCGTTTTAATCAGTTTGGGTTCGACTTCTATTTAGTCGACACTGCCGGACTGAGAAAAAAAGGGAAGGTGAATGAAGACATCGAATTCTATTCAGTCATGCGCGCTGTCAGAACCATCGAGCATGCCGATGTTTGCATCCTAATGATTGATGCTACCCTGGGCTTCGAGTCGCAGGATATGAATATTTTCGGTCTGATGCAGAAAAACCACCGGGGAATAGTTATAGTAGTCAACAAATGGGATCTGGTCGAGAAGACGAACAATACCATGAAACAATTTGAAGCCGACTTACGGAAACGGCTGGAGCCATTTGATGATATCCCGGTTGTTTTTACATCAGCAATAACAAAACAACGGTTAATCAAAGCACTGGAAACGGCACTGAACGTGTATCAATCCCGTAGCCGCCGAATCCCCACTGCTAAACTAAACGAGGTAATGCTTCCCATTGTTCATGCCTCACCACCCCCATCGACAAAAGGAAAATACGTTAAAGTTAAGTACATCACGCAATTAAAGACACACTACCCATCGTTTGTGTTTTTCTGTAATCTGCCGCAATACGTACGGGAACCCTATAAACGGTTTGTAGAAAACCGCCTGCGTGAAAAGTTTGATTTCTCAGGAGTCCCTATTGAGATCTATTTCCGCGAAAAATAATAGTCATGGCTTCCGAAGAGGTACGTATCGACAAATGGCTCTGGGCTGTCAGGCTATACAAAACCCGTTCGCTGGCTACCGAAGGCTGTAAGAACGGAAGGGTTAAAATTGGTGGTCAGCCAGTGAAGCCGAGTCGGATTCCGAAAGTGGGTGATATTATAGATATCCACCTTAATCCACTAAACAAGACAGTAAAAGTAATTGCATTACTTCATAACAGGGTAGGCGCAAAACTAGTGACTGATTATCTCGAAGACTTAACCCCGCCTGAGGAATACGAAAGAGTAAAACTTATCGGAGAGTTCAACAATGAGTACCGTCCCCGGGGAACAGGCCGCCCAACAAAGTCGGATCGCCGGCAGATAGACCAGCTCAAAGGGCTGCATGAATAAATGATATATTTGTTATACCTCGCACACAGAAAAGCTAATTCCATTCCAGCCTGTTATGATATAATCTTCTGAAAAATGAAGGGGCTCATTAAACCATCATCCCTCTCTGCTTTCCAAGTCATGTATCAGGGGTGCCTGAAAACACTAAAAACCATGGTTATGAGTTATATCTTTTCGTGTTTTATCGTACTTTCATTCATAATGGAAGGCAAGCCGGTTGATATAAAAACCCATGTCGGGCTGCCACAGCAGAACGCCGGGGTCAGGCAACTCACTCCGGAAGAAACAGAAATACTCCTTTTTATCAGGGAACAGCAATGGATGACTTCTGATGTCTGTAATTATTTCCTGGTTATTTATCCGATGCCTGAATTTCAACAGATTGGGCTCTCAAACTTAAATCAATCGGAAGTGGCGCATTCTTTATTGATAAAGAATCAGATTAAAGATCCTGTCATCCCCCATTTCCCAGGTAGATACTCCAATTCTGGCATTACAGTTCAATACAATAACCTGACAAGCAATGGGAAAACATCCCAAGCTGAGGCACTATTATCCTGCTTTGACCTTGGGGAATATAACCTATACAGATATTTACAGTTTAAACCCAAGGTAGCAAATCCCGATTTGCTCAACTTATTAAGTATCCTGATCAGATGCACACAAGATCATATCAGGGCTCTCTATAAACAGGCTAATGAAAGAAAACTTACCTTTAGCCCTCAATACATCTCCCGGGCGCAATTAGACAGTATTCTGATGAAACCCCAGGGATGGGATCAAAACAGTCAGCAACCTAGCGCAAAACCATGAACCGGCGTAACTTATTACCTGATGTTTTAAAAGGGGTAGCAGTGATCCTGATGATTCAGGTTCATATTAACGAGCAATTCGCAAACCTTGAGTTTTTCAATTCCATGAATGGAAAGATTTCCCTGTTTCTGGGAAGTTTTCCGGCTGCACCTCTCTTTATGCTGATCATGGGCTGGTATGCATTCAGATCTAAACCTTTGAAAACAGAAATATGGCGAGCTATTAAATTACTGTGCACAGGCTTGTTACTCAACATCGCGTTAAACGCAAATCTCTTTATCCATACGGTACAGGGGTCAATCCAGGTTGACAGGCTGGCTTACTTGTTTGGAGTCGACATTCTATTTCTGGCAGGGCTGTCGCTATTGACTGTAGCTTTTTTAAAGAGGCTTCTCCATGACAAATGGTGGGCTCTGTTGCTTGTAGCTATTGCGATTGTTACGATCACACCTTTTGTTGGAAACGATATCCCGGCGTCAGGAGTCTGGCGTTACCTCCGTCCGTTTATTGCAGATAATTTTGCCTGGTGGAGTTACTTTCCCCTTTTCCCATGGCTGGGTTACGTATTGGCTGGGATGGCTGCAGCCGCAGTATCCATACAGAATCCACAAATATGGAACTATACAGAAAAATTGGCGTTTAAAACTGCAATAATTATAATATTTCTGGCAGGGGCATGGTATGGTTGGCAAATAAGCACCAATCTTCAACGCTACTATCACCATAACCTCTTATATTTTGGGTGGGCGCTTGCAGCAATAGGAGCCTCCGTCTACTGCTGGCAATATCTTATCAAGACATTGCCTGGCATAAGTAGCCTGAGTTGGGTTGGAAGAAACGTTACAACCATCTACATAGTCCAGTGGATTATCATCGGAAACCTTAGCACCTGGATCTACCGCACACAATCAGGAGCGGCCCTCATCCTTTGGTTTATGGTGATTACATTAATCACCATGGCTGTTGTGAACCTTATAAATAAACCACGCAATCAGCAAGAGGAAATCATTTGATTTCCCGAATTATCAACGATTTTCTAAGTCCTGCGAAGTTCATAACGCTACATGCAGTATTTGTATTTATTTCATATGCTAATGCTTTAAATACAATAAAACAATTATTTATGTTTGCAGATGCCCTTGTTGTTGTATATCTCATTCCGGCTTGCTAAATACAATGATGACGGCCTTTCCCTTTATGGATAACCCCTTATTGTTCAAAAAATCTGGTTTGTAAAGCAATTTGTTAATTATGCTGGTGCCAGAGTTGTTTATGTGAATCCCTGGTGCCAGGATTAATTTTAGTATTAGCAGGCTAAACAAACAGAGAGATAAAATTATCAATTCATATCCGCCGATATGGGAATCTGGGTTAAAAACACCTAAAACAAAAACCGGAATATCCTTTTAGATATTCCGGTGAAATTGTCTCTTCAAAGATTATTTAGGATCATAAGCCCACTTCAGATAGATAGCACCCCAGGTAAATCCAGCCCCAAAGGTTGCCAGAATGATATTATCACCCTTTCTCAGTCGTGGTTCCCACTCCCACAAGCACAGGGGAAGCGTAGCCGAAGTCGTATTGCCATAACGTTCGATATTGATCATCACCTTTTCCTTTTCAAGACCCATCCGGCGGGCGACGGCTTCGATGATACGCATATTGGCCTGATGAGGGACTAACCATGCGATATCATTGGACGACAAATTATTACGCTCCATGATCGCTACGGATACATCAGCCATGTTTGAAACAGCATACTTAAAAACCGGCTGCCCTTCCTGATAAATATAATGTTCACGGGCATCAATCGTCTCATGCGATGGCGGTTTCACCGAACCTCCTGCTTTCTGGTGAAGGTGAATGCGACCAAACCCATCAGATTGTAGAATCTCGTCAATAATTCCTGCATCAGGGTCGGTGGTAGGCTCCAGTAATACAGCACCCGAACCGTCGCCGAAAATAGGGCAGGTTGCCCGATCGGTATAGTCAACAATTGACGACATCTTCTCAGCACCCACAACAATCACTTTTTTATAAAGGCCAGAGGCAACATACTTGGCACCTGTTGCCAAAGCATATAAAAATCCTGAACAACCGGCATTGATGTCAAAACTAAAAGCCTTCTTAATCCCGGCTTTATCGCAAATAATATTGGCAGTAGCAGGGAATTGATGATCGGGTGTAACCGTAGCGCAGATCAATAACTGGACTTCCTCAGGCTTTGTATTGGTTTTCGCCAGTAATCGCCTGACAGCTTCTGTTCCTACAAAACTTGAACCCTCTCCGGGTTCTTTAATGATATGCCGTTCTCTGATTCCGATGCGACTCATAATCCATTCATCGGTAGTATCAACCATCTGACTAAGTTCTTCGTTGGTTAGGATATAATCAGGCACGAAGGCTTCTATGCCGGTAATCGCAGCTCTAATACCTTGCATCTTATTAATCTATAGTTAATTTTCTGAAAACATTACAACTCGGGACCATTCATATAAGCATGCACCGTTTCACGGATTTGCTTAATCATACTGGATTTACATATGTCACCCGAGAGAAGAATCATATTTTTAATTGCCACATCGTTGCTGATTCCATGTCCGATAACTACCGGAGCATTGATTCCCAGCATTGGCGTCCCGCCATAGCTCTCATAATTAAACCGATCGAAGTATTCATCACGGATACCACGTTTCATCATAATACGGTAAATTGCTTCAGCCTCTTTCAAGACCACATTACCGGTAAATCCGTCACATACTATAACATCTGCTTTGTTCCGGAAGATATCACGACCTTCTATGTTGCCGATGAAATTAAAGTCACGGGAGTCTTTCATCAACTGAAAAACCGATTGCACCAGCAGGCTTCCCTTTTTATCTTCATGCCCGATATTAAGTAGGCCCACACGCGGATTATCCACGTGATACACCGTGCTGGCAAGGGCGCTGCCAAGGATGGCAAACTGGTACATCACATCAGGACGAACATCAGGGTTTGTCCCTACGTCAAGCAAAAAATTCACACCACCATCTTCTCTCGGTAATACGGTAGAAGTAGCAGGACGAATAATTCCCTGAATGGTGTTTACACTGTAAATAGAACCTACAAGCATAGCACCTGAGTTGCCTGCACTTGAAAATGCATCGATGGTTTTCTCGAGCAGCATTCTAAAGCCGACAGTAATACTGGCATCGGGCTTGGCTGTGAATGCTCTGGTGGGGCTTTCATCCATTCCGATGACATCCGGGGCATGAACAATATCGAATAACTCCGCGGAAACGTGAAGCGAATCAAGTTCCTGAAGTATCTGTGCCCTGTCACCAACCAAGACTATACGATCGTTGGTATTCAGCGCATTACGAGCAAGGACAGCACCAGCTACCGTAGCTTTTGGCGCATTGTCCCCGCCCATAACATCAATTCCTAATCTCATGCTTAGCGTGGTTTGATATCAAACCGGCTTATTTGGCATCGGCAACTTCCAGAACCTGCTTGCCACGATAGTAGCCACACTCGGGACACACTCTGTGGTAGAGTACTGGGGAGCCACAGTTACTGCACGAAGCAATGGTTGGGGCGGTAGCTTTATAGTGGGTCCGATGTTTCGCAGTGCGGGTTTTCGACCACTTTCTTTTTGGATTTGGCATTTTTTAAACGATTTACAGGTTTATGAAAATGAATATTTAATTCTCAGGATCAATATTTTTTAATTTCTCCCACCGTTGATCAGTGAGAGTGGCAGGCTTAAGTGCTTCGATTCGAGCCAGCATTTCCGGATCACAACCAGAAAGTCCGTCTTCATTTTCGGGATGAACACGTCTAAAAGGAACCAAGAGATTGATATAATCGTAGATTGCTCCCGACAGATCAATCCGTGTTTCCTCATGCGGCAACACCAGCACATTGTCGTCCTCCTCCATAGCTTCTTCTCCAAACTTCACGATCAGTTTCTCCTCACCGTTGACCTCCAAATCAAATTCCCCGGCACAACGATCACAGACTACCTTCACATAGCCGTCAAGTAAAAAATTGAAAACGAGCATTCGCTCTGTTTTTTCCAACTCGATGGCGACATGAATCAGACTCTGGTTTAGATCCGATTCTTCGAAGCAGGCAAAAAATTTGTCATCAACGTTGAATTCAAACGTGTGATTACCAAGCTTGAGGCCTCCATATGAAATGATATAATCTTTAAGGTGATTCACCTTATGCAAAGTTTAAATAAGGGCGGCAAAAGTAAGAATTAATCTGGTGAATAACAAATATAAGTTAGGGAACTACGATTGCATCTGCTTCATTTTCCGGCTGATTGTGTCATCCTGGCCGATAAAAACCAAAAAAGAAGCGCGGCATGATTATCGTTTAACTAACCGTTTTACAATCTTTTCACCAGCCGTTGTATGAATCACCATTACATAAATACCCGCGCTTAAACGACGAACATTAACCATAGGTCGTTCTGTTCCAGATGGCACATCCAGTGATTCACATAAGTGTCCATCACTTGCTAATATATCAATTTTATTGATTGGCGTTTGCCCTGAACATCCAATTACAACATAATCATTCGCAGGATTGGGCTGCAGGAAGATATCATTGTCGGTGACCGCAGCCCCTGCAGACACATTCAGCCCTTTAAAATAAGTCACACTTTCAATATAGCCCCCCTCACCAAAACCTACTTCAGCATATGGATGAAGCATCTCATCGGTAAGCCAGCGATAGGAAGAGTCGTATGTGGTTACCGGATAACCGGGAGCAAGTATCCAACCAAGAAAGACTACTTTCATCCAGGCACTGTCGACCTGAATAGTCTCTGCCTTCTCAAGCAGAGTACCATCGTATATTCCATCAGGCAGGTTCAGGGTTCCCCATCCCACCACATTCCGGATTGTGGTAAGTGTCATGTGATACTTGATAGAATCAGTAGCCGGAATTCCGAAAGAAGCTCCGTCCATCCTCACCCTGACTTGTGATGTTGTATTCATTGAACTGCCATAGGTATATGGAAAATCAAACAAAGGCATGGCCGGATAGAATGGCATAGGCTGTACACCACTGCCCGGGTCGCCCACCACCCCCAGAAGCAATTCCTGAGAAGCATTGTTTTCAATATAGCCAATCCCCTCTTCCATGTTGACGGCCAGATTCGCTGTCGGGTAAGCTGTCGGATAGGCTGTGGTAGCCGGATCAACATAAATAACCGGTTCAATGGCATGTGAACTCATCCCTGTAAAGTCCCAGGTAAGATTTTCTCCCTGGCGAACAAATGTAAAGGAAGCGGGATCATCAAATTCCTGAAATGAGAGCTTTGAACCTGGCAATGGTGCCATTGTGCTCTGGAGGACAACCTGAGCTTGTAGTATTCCTGAAGCCAGAACCAGAAATATAAATCCGGGTAAAATTCTTTTCATAATATTTATATCTGTTTTTTCTACAAATGTAATGGGTTTATTCGGATGATATCGAAGCCCTACTGATTAAATACTCATGTGACCGCCTATTTTGCAAAAGTCAGATCGACAACGATAATCTCGGGTCTGTTTCCTGTACGCACAGGCGGCCCCCAACTTCCATAACCGGTGGAAACGATGAAATGACTCTTTCCTTTTTGCAAATAGCCACTGCTTAATTCAAAAATTGCCCGTGTGATATAATTCATAGGCCATATTTGCCCATGATGCGTATGCCCGCTGATCTGTACATCAATGCCTGCATCTACAGCCTCCTGCAGATTAAAGGGCTGATGGTCGAGCATGATTACCGGCCTTGATAGATCAATCCCGGTTAAGAGTGTCCCCATGCTTTTCCTTTCCATCCCCGAGAATCTTCCCCGATCACGATCCTCCCTTCCTATGAGAATGATCGAATTCCCGACCAGTACACTTGTATCTCTCACCATCTGTATCCCGTGGTCTGACAGGTACTTTACAGCGCTGGCAGCGCCCCCGATATATTCATGGTTACCTGTAATGGCATAAACACCCATTGGCGCCGTAATTTTTAGAAGCAACTTACCAAGATCATTTCGTACAACCGGGGCAAGATCTTCATCCACAACGTCACCGGCAAAAAGCACAACGTCGGGCTTCTGCTCATCAATCAATTTAACCAACCTGCCCAGCCGTCTTGGACCAATTACTGTTCCGAGATGTATATCGGATGCTGCCACAATACGCAACTTATCTATTGATTCAACAGGCTTATTGATATATAGATTGTAGTGAGTCACCTTCGTCCTGACAGCATTAACATGCCCCACGATTAAAACAATTGCAACAGCACCGGTCGTTATGAGAAATATAACAAGACGAGCCTTAGAGGGATCTCCACCAGCCAGAAGATGAAAGAACGGAAACACCCAATTGACCAGACGGAACAGATCAACAACCAATAACGCCAATAAAAAATAAAAGAAAGCCGCGAGCCAAAAAGAGCCAATCCAGGTAAGGAGATCGGATACAGGCGACAACCATACACGTTCTAAAACACGCGCCATAGGATATGCAGAGACCAGTAACCAAAACACCCATATAAACCATATTCTGGCTCGCGTCCCCTGCGGAAAAACCTGTAACCCATTGCTAAAAAGCAACCAATTCAGCAGAGCATAGACGGTCAATATTACACTAAAAAAAACTAGCAACTGGTAACTTTTCATTTTTTCGATTAATAATTCTTTAACCAATATTTTTGGCCATGGGAAAGCTAACCCTACTTAGGGCAGTGAGATTCCACGGGCCGTAATCCACAAATCATACCAATCGGTTCTCGAAAGTTTCACATTCAGAGACATAGCACAAGCCTTGATTCTTGATGGATTAAGGGTACCTACCACAGGAACTACTCTGGCAGGCATTGCAAAAAGCCAGGCAAGTAAAATGGCCTCAGGAGGCACCTGATAGCGACCAGCCATTTCTTTCACTTTCAGAATGGTAGCTAAAGTTGTCGCATCTTCTGCATCAGTTTGAAGATACTTTCCCTTATCGAGCGGACTCCATGCCTGAAGCACCACTTCCTGATCGTGGCAATATGCGAGCAGGCCGTCTGTAGATGCTGTTGGCGCTACTCCGGCCTGGTTCACTAAAATATCCGATTCAATCAGCAGGCGATGCCCAAGACTAAACTGCAACTGGTTGGCTACAATAGGGAAATGGCTCTGCCCGGTGATATAGCGTATATGCTTCAGGTGCATATTGCTGACACCAAAAAACCTGACAAGGCCCCGGGTATGAAGCCACTCAAAAGCTGCAGCAATCTCTTCTCCCTCCATTAATGGATCAGGCCGATGAAGCAGCAAGGTATCAAGATAGTCGGTCTGTAACCGCTTCAGAATCGCCAGGGTCTGATCGACAATGTATTTACGGCTCAGATCATAATGGGTATCACCATTTACACCGGCATTCAGGCTAACGCCTGTTTTCGACTGTATATGAATTGACTGGCGTAAAGAAGGACGGGTGGCAAGCAACCTACCAAATACGGTTTCGGCCTTCCCGAATGAATATATATCGGCATGATCGAACGTGGTAATTCCAGATTCAAGGGCAGCATCTAATGCACTTGCTGCTTTTGTTTCATCTGCCAGGGTAACAGGATTTTGATCCCATGTTCCTCCCATCCCCATGCATCCAAGAATGAGTGACCGTGTGGTGGCGTTTTCTGCTGACATCATAAAATAAGAGATAAAGTAGTTATGACGGGTTTCCCCGGTGTTTATTACAACTCAGAAATCATGTTTAAACGAAACCCGTCAACATTCATTGCAGGCCTGAAGGGCCTCGGTCAGAATAATTGTATGGTCAAATGCAAGTTGAGATAACTGATCGACACGCCACCACTTTACACTGCGGGCATCATCACCGGCAACAGGCTGATCTACTTCACTTCCAACTGCCCATCCTTTGTAGGCGACTGTAATTGTACGATGCCGGGGATCACGATTCACCGCACCAAATGTTCTCCATTGCTGTAATTTAACGTTGGTTAAGCCTGTCTCTTCAAGCAGCTCCCGATATGCGGCAGCCTCCAGTTCCTCATCTATATTGACAAATCCTCCCGGAAACGCCCAGCTCCCTGCAAAAGGATCACGATCACGCTGAATCAGCAACACTTCCGTTGGCCCTTCTTTCTTCCTGAAAAGAATGATATCAACGGTTACGCAGGGACGGGGATACTGATAGGTATATGACATATTGCTTTATATATTTTCAGAGACTTTCGGACTATATTGACGTTTCAGCCAAACGCTCAAGCCATCGAGACCGGGAAACAATACCCGCTCGGTAATATTGGCCTGATCGAGCTTATCACGGATTTCCCACTTCAGCGAGGAGGGAATAATAATGCGGAAGAAGATGCTCGGGTTGGATTCAAGCCAGGGATTGAACAAAGAAGTAGAATTCGACATCATCGAGAACAAGGCATGCTGGTTTACTATCCGCTCATCCACTGAGGGAGGCTCTAAAAAGAGGGCAAACGGATCGGGTTGTAGTGATTCGAGCTTACGTAAGGAGTTACATACCGGATCAAGCATTGATGGCGTGAAAACGTTACTGCCTTCATCATGAAGGGGCTCATGAAGTAAATGTGGCAGATACTGGTTTATCTTAACATAATTGACACACCAGATGACACCATCAATATCAAACTTCATCAGGTTAGCCGTGGCAAAATGTAAGGCCACATAGGGTGAATATGTCCAATCGAGCAACCTGGTCGGCAGTCCATGATGCTGCGCAACGGCAAGCCAGTTCCACACAGAATCACCAGGCACATCATTACGCCTTGCATACTTACGAAAATTACGAAGTAAATGCCGCTCAAGGATAGCAGAAGCACTCCCAAGTCTGATAAGACTGGTCAGTAATTCATAACTCCTGTCACTGAGCCCGCGATAAACATAAGACGAACGGAACCGCTCGATTTGCGCATCATAACTATCGCGAAATAGTAATTCCTGTAAATGAAGCCAGTCACGGGCAACAATATCTGATTGTGTAGTCATGTCGATCAGTCTTGTTCGTCTGATTCTTCATCAAGGGTCTGCTTCCCGTTCCTGCCGGCTCCCTCCACGACAACTACAATTTCGCCCTTGGGAGTGCTTTTCTGAAAGTGATCGCATAATTCAGCCAGCGTTCCCCTCTGGTTTTCTTCAAAAAGTTTAGTTAGTTCACGGGAAACCGAGGCCTTCCTGTCCGGGCCAAATTTATCGGCCAGTTGCCCTAATGTTTTTGCCAGTCTGAATGGCGATTCATATAGCACAAGGGTATTTTCCAGCCCCGCCAGATACTCGATGCGGGTAGCCCTCCCCTTCTTATGAGGCAGAAAGCCTTCGAAAAAAAAACGATCGCAGGGAAGGCCTGAATTAACAAGAGCGGGAACAAAAGCCGTTGCACCCGGAAGGGTCTCAACCTGAATGCCTGCATCAACACAAGCCCTTACTAACAGGAAGCCCGGATCACTGATCCCTGGGGTCCCTGCATCGGTAACAAGAGCCATCCGCTGGCCGGCTTCAATCTGCTGTACGAGTCGTTCTACCATCTGATGCTCATTGTGAAGGTGGTGGGCCACCAACCGCTTGTCTATCCCATAGTGCCTCAGCAGGTTTCCTGACGTACGAGTATCTTCACACAGAATTATATCAACCTCCTCCTTCAGGATTCGTAGTGCCCGGAGGGTGATATCTTCAAGGTTACCAATAGGGGTAGGTACAAGATAGAGTTTTGACATGCAAAAGATTGTAAATTAACTTCAGGAGGTAGGCCAACAAGGCAATCCAGGGGATGAAATTACAAAAAATTCTTGCGGAAATACAAAATAGTTGTACATTTGCTGCCTCAAAAGGCTTCGGGGCGTTAGCTCAGTTGGCTAGAGCGTTAGACTGGCAGTCTAAAGGTCAAGGGTTCGATTCCCTTACGCTCCACCCGAACCAAAAAAGGAACCTGCTCCGGCAAGGTTCCTTTTTTGGTTTTCTGCATCCCATTGCCTCTGATCATCCTTACCATAGGAAGACACGGATTCCCGATCCTGCATTTTACAAAAACAATTGAAAACAGAACATAAGCGAGAGTTCCAAATTCCACCTGTTTATCAACGAAAGGATGAGGCAAAGAAATAATATATGGATCACGATGAATCATGAGATTTGCCTGATCAGGTTGTTACGGGACATCCATTCAGAGGTGCTCATACGCCCACCACATTACGCTAAACAGGCCACATGTGCAGTATTAAACTGCTACTAAAATCACCATAATCCATTACAAATCACCTTTGGGATGGTGTCTGTGTTCCGGCCTTCACTGTCCGATGAATAGCATTACCCATATTGAAGTCAAGCAGTTCGCTGATAAAGGGAAGCACGGCCTCCTCCATTTGTTGGCGCAACTGTTCTCCATGTCCGCCATCGTTAACCCAGGTTTTGTGCTTAATCCTTCGGGCGGTCAAAAGACTATCCAAACGCTCATTACCGGCAGGAATCCAACGAAACAAATCACTTTTCCCATAAACGATACCGATCCCATGAAGCTTCTTTAACTGACGGGAATGCTTTTTAACTTTTGCGTCAAATGATCCTATTCCTTCCTCATAGCGCTTAAGAATATCAGGATTGAGGATCAGGGCATCATCCTCAGTAATAAAATAGGGATAGTCGATATAGGGAGCCCTTATGGAGGCATTGGGGGCAAAGGCTGATGCATATGCTAACCCCATCATCATCATCCAATCACCCTTACGGCCAATCGATGCTATGGTGTCGAGATACCGGCGGTGCGCTTCTTCAACAGAAAACTGACCCAGATAATCAATCAAATGATAGGTACGTCTTATCTGCTGCGGGTCCCTGAACATTGGTGTTTTCGTCATATCTCCCGGCCGTGCAAGGAAGGCATTCTGAGCTACACACACCGAAAACATATTCGGATGGCTCATAGCCAGTTCAAAAGCGCCATACCCTCCCATTGACAATCCAATGATGGCTCTTGACTCCTTTTGAGGCAGTGTCCGGTATAAACTGTCGATGTGTTTAACTACATCCTTTACAACGAAATCTTCCCAATTACCTGTCACCGGGGAATTATGAAAGAAACTTCCTTCAAGGCGATTGTACCCGTTTACAATTACCACGATCATCTCAGCTATCTTCGAACTCAGCGTAAGTTCATTCATCGATTTCTCAAGAAAAAAACCATTAAAATATCCCTTGATATAACACGCCGGGGTTTCACCATATTCCGGAAGGAAATAAATGACCGGGTAATGCTTTTCACCGAAAAGCTGATAGGATAATGGCAGATAGACCGCGATGCTCTGGCGGGTAGATTCACCTATCAGATTATTCTTCAACGAAACCGCTTCAACGGTATCGGTAATCATAATGCCTTGTGACCTGGCCGACAGATGTACCAATAATGCAAGTAAAACGACTATAAGAATTCGTTTCATAGAAAAATATGTTTATTCAGCTACCTGAAGGTGCAATAAAGAAACTAATCAACAACCGTTCCATTCGAATCATCTTTGTTGTTTATTAATTTGATTTTACTTACAATATGCTATATAATTAAACATCTGTCAGATGTTTTAAGTTCAGATTACTTTTGGCGAAACGATTTCGAAAGATAGATAGCAAACGGCAAAAAAACGATAATTATTATTAAAGGGGTAAGCCAAAACCCCGGCTTCACGCTGATTCCCGTCGCGGTGGTAATAATTGAAAGATTAATAATAAAGGAAATGACCGCTATTGAAAGTTTCAGTATCCTCAAAAACCTGGTGGCCATCGCATATTGTTTCTGCGCGTTTTGAGCAGTAATCTTCACCGGATAGTTGAATATATGCGGATAGTGGTTAAGCCAGGTGATTCCGGCCAGCATCAGTGTCGTTAAGCCGGGTACCCAGACAATAAACCCAATAGAGCCATATCCGTCAACTTCACCACGAAAGTTAAAATGAACGGGAACATCACCCGAGACCGTGGTAAATGCCCAGATGGTCATACTCCATAGGAACCCCAGCACCACCCAACCCAATACTTCTATCACACAATCAGCACGGGCAGGCTTAATTATTAATTTAGGATTAGGAAGTTCTTTCATATAATTCTTTAATAACAAACCCAAAATTCCACATTTCTGATCAACTGATTCAAATCAAACTTGACAGTAATGGTTGTAAAAATACTAAATATTAGGCTATCCGATCTTTAACAGTTCTATGTAATTGTTACCCCCGGATATTAAAAGAAACTCTTCCTGCATGCATTATACCATAGTTATGCTCCATCTGAGGCTGCTTCGTTGTAGTTTCGTTATTGCTTCGAAATGAAACGAAAGAACAACAAAGCCATTTCGAACCTGCTTCGAAGCTACTTCGAAGCGATTTCGAAGCGACAATATGTTTGATCTCTGTCTGTCAGTTGTTTGGCGTTTTCTTCTTTTGTTGTAGAATAATGTGGGTTTTTGGAGTTTTTTGAGCTAATTCTGTTGATTTGCTTTGAGCAATTATTCACCAAATAGCATGGAAGCCATTCCAGAAATACTTTGTTGATTTATAGAATATAGCCTCATTGATTATCGTTGTGTCCTCCGGGGCAATCAATGCGCTTAATTCTTACTTTGCTTTTTTAAAAGGACCTGATTGAGGCAAATACCCGGCATTTAAAACCATCAGATCATTATGCCGCAACCAGATAATCAATATTATTATGTTTTATCTCAAACATATTTTAAAATTCAATCCCATTTACCGCATAATTCATCCCGCATAAAACATAACTATTTAAGGGAGAAGATATAACAGGAATATTTATCATTACTCTAGCGGCTGGTGAGCTTCTCTATAACAAAATCTCATGGTCGCAATAATTTTATAGTAAGGCCGAAAACCTAACACATATAAACTTGATTTTAAGAGAGTCGCGGTTAAGCTAAATAAGAGTATCCAACTTAAAGCATGGTCTTCTCATCACTTTACAATGTTGTACAGAAGCTTACTGCTCTTACCACAAATATGGCTGAAATCCTTAAAGGTTGCCGATTCAGCTAGTTATAAGGATGGAAATTAGCGCCTTGAATCAAGGTAAGAACAATCTATAAAACTATCCAAATCAGATATAACTCACCTTTACCTCTTTCATATATTTCTCTTCCAGAATTCTGGCAATTCTTTTCACAACGTTTCGTCTGATTTCGAGTTCCATCGGGAGGGCAGGATCCTGGTGTGCCTGATTAATACGGGTACCTGTGAGCAGTTCAATGATGTCGGAATCCATCACTAAACTGATGATACGCGCAATAGGGCTTTCGGTGGACAGGGAATCGAAGTCGCCGGTTGCCAGCGTTTCGGCAAGCTTGCCGAGTGTCAGAATACCTTCTGTAATCATATCAATTCCATCCATGCGCGATTCTGGCGGTACCCCAAACATTGGTGCAGTGAGGTCAACATCGATGAGCCGGTTGAGTTCCCGTGCAAGAATCTGAGCTGTAGTTCCTCCACATATTATTTTCCGGCCGGCAAAAGAATCGACTCTTGAGGCCAGATATGCGTCCCTGGAGTTATCATACGGAGGTCCGGAGCAGATCAGTAACCGTCGGGGCTCGCGATAATAAAACACGAGCGAACTAATGTCATCAGCCGGGATCAAATGGTCGTTGGCATGGCTGTGGCTGACAATGCGGGCCGCCAGGTCGCGCGCCGAGATATCGGGAATCTTCACCAAAAGTGCCTGTACATAACTGGTCAATCCATCTATTTCCCAGCCAAATGGAGTCACTGCACCCCCGATGCCTGACTGTACTACGCCATCAGAAACCACAACTATCCGATCGCCCGGTTTTAACGACAACTGACTTAGGTGCATTGTTTTAAATCCGGCAGGCCCTTCGGCAGCAACATCTTCGCGCTGAGGGAAGATGATTTCAAGGTTTCTAATCAGAAAAAGAGGTGGGTTGTCATACTCCACGATACTCATATCACCTTGACAGTCTACATCCAGAATAGTGAACGTAGAGTAACTGATGTTTCGCTTTGAATCAACGGGTAACGTTCGCATGATGGTTTCGGCGGTTCTCTTTACCGGCTCATGACACAGGGTAAAATTCAGCGCCATTCCGGCAGTCATAGTCGATAAAACAGAAGCGCGGATTCCACTACCGAGACCATCGCTAAGTACAGCCACATACCTGTTCTCAGATTGGATACGCCGCGTGAGGATTGTATCACCACACACCTGATTACCAGCCTTGCTAAGTTGCGACCAACCTGTCTCCAGAAAGGCATTCTTGAGGTTAGCCGGCATCGTGTGAGTCAATTACAGAATTGAGCATCGTTTCGGTAAAGGCAGCATTCTCGCCAAGAAGGAAAGCAATTTGCTGAACCACCTTCATGTTTTGGGTAATAACCTGCTGCACGCGATCGGTGGCCATCTCACGCCGGGTTCGTTCATCCTTCATATTCTGCATAATTCCGCAAACCAGTTTGTATTTCAAAATGGTGACAATAGAAACATGAAAATACTGATCACCTTGCCGTATGTCATGCTCTACTATTTCTTCACCAGTGCTAATTGAGGAGGAAAATATTTTGTAAAATCCAATGATTTTCCGCAGATCGGCGCTCTCAAGCCCAGGTCTGGCTTCAAATGCCTCCTCAATTTCAGCACCAAGCATTGTCGCAAAATTACGGTTGGCGTCAACGATCCGGAGTTTGTCGTCAACTATCACCACACCATAGGGCATTTTTTCAAGTAATACGCTGGCCTTATCCTGCGCCACTCGTCGCATATATGAAACACACATGGTTCGTTCTGCTTTTCCTTCAAGCAGTGCGATGGCAAACTCACGACAACAGTCGTAGCCGCAACCACCGCAATTAAGTTCATCGGAAAGAGTGTGCTTCCCAACCGATTCCAGAGCTGATATTACATCGGTTTCGCTATATACACAATGTGTAATATTTCCTGTGGGAAGTCCGGCCCTATCAGGCAAGACTTCGGGAATGTCAAAATGGGCTATGGAAAGGTTAACATCGTCACTTTTTCGTTCAATCCCTCTTTTCCGTCTGATGGCCGATCCTGCTGTCGGTGTGCCTGGGCCCATAAAGCAGCCTCCTTCACAGGCTAGTAATTCAAGAAATACACTTTCAGAAAGTGGAGCCAACGACAAATCGTCAAGTATTTTCATGCAGGTTTGCAGCCCGGAAAAGGCGGCAGGCTGAAAAGTCAGATTTCGAAAGTCGATAGAGCCAATCATTCCTCCTTCCAACGGATAGCATCGGCTGCTACCATCTGCAGCCCCCGGATACCAACCTTGTACATGATGCGAATCAGGCGGGCGAACGGATGGAAGCTGAAGCAATTCACTGATGGTGAGTGTAGCGTCTATCTCACCATGTCCGCATGAGGCTTCCAGTTTCTTCGCGATACAGGGGCCTGCAAACACAACCTTTACATCTGCGCCGAAGGCCCTTTTCAGCATGGCACCATGCATCAGCATTGGAGAAGCAACCGGGGCAAGGCTGTGAATGAATTGCGGGTAATACTTTTCGACAAGTGAAACCACCGAAGGACATGCGGTTGAAATGGCCACATTGCCTACAAAATTTTCAAGCCACTGTGCTGTGGCTTTGCTCGTTTGCACCGCTCCCCAGGCGGTCTCTGATACACGTGAAAACCCCAGTGACCACAAATGATCTATGATCTCCTGCTGGCCACCGCCAATGAATGCATATATTGAAGGAGCAACCGAAAGCACAACCTCTTCACCGGCATCTATCCAGGAGGTGACTAATTGGAGATCACTGCGATAACGTTTTGCACCTGCAGGACATACGACAGTACAATGGCCGCAACTGATGCAGAGGTCTTCGATGATACCCGCTCTGGAGTGCTCGACTCGTATAGCTTTTACCGGACACTGTCTGATACATTTATAGCAATCCTGACAGTTGTTGCTAACGGTATAGACCGGTAATTGAGTTGTCATGGCTACAGAATTACACCTCCACGGCGTGATTAAGCGCCGCACTAAGAATTTGTTCCACCTGATCGGGTTGAACTTCATAATAGGTGATGCCGTCGATGTTGAGTACCGGGCCTTTGCTGCACGAATTGGCACATAAATGACCCCTGAAATCAATTTGATCTTTCATTCCATTCCTGGCGATATATTTTTTGATGACTTCAAGGTTTATATCATTACCCCGGGTAAAACAACTGCTGCCGAGACAAATTGTTATATTGTGTTTTTTTTCCATTGTTGCGATTGGTTTAATCAGAAGCAGGGTAACTTTAGCTATGTTGTCTATTCTCTATAGAAGCCGAATGTTTTGAAAACCATAATCAGGATGCAAAAATTCAGCTAAGCATTGCTTTTTGTTGATAACTCCGCCATTTGGGATAACCAGGGATAACGTTTTCGACATTTACTCCCGGGGTCGTTACCAAAACCATTGGGGAAAAATTCCAGATATGATTAATCCCAAGAGAGATCAATCTGTCAGCAATGGCCTGAGTCTGTTCATAACAGGCATCAAGCACCGCTGTTGTCAGCCTTGCTGTCTCACCCCATTCATTCAGTTCATGTTCGTTCTCCAGCATTTCATACTGCATAGCGTGAGCCGGGATACCATCAGGACTGTAAACAGCTTCAATGTTAAAATTATAGCCTCCAAATTCCCAGCTATTGATTAGCTTACCTACCCGTTCTCTGGTACCAGCCACAATAACTGTCTCGCGAACACCTTTTAAAAGGATTGATTCAAGTTCTATAACAAGTTCATCCATTTGTATGAATTTGTTCGCAGAGGCCATCCTGGGATTGGATACCAGATCCGATATAACCAGTTCCGTTTCAGTATTCGTTTCATCGGCCAATTGCTCGTAGGTAATCTGACGACAACCCTGCCGGAGCAATATCTTACCTGCGGTCACATAAGAATTAAGTCGCCTGAGGGTAGGTTCGGCCAATGCCGTATCTTCTATTTCAATCATTTTCATGTCGGGTAAGATTATTGAGAAAAAGGTCCGGCAGCTCTTCACTACCGGACCAGGTGGTGATATATAAAAACCCGTTAGGGTTGAAGGTCGGATCAGTAGGTTACTTTGGAGCCGTAGTATACTGATTTGAAAAGCTCTTTGAAGTCAGCTTCGGCAGTTGGCCTTGGATTGCATCCGGTGCAGGCGTCTTCTACCGAATTGTGTGAAATACGATCCAGATTGGCGAGAAAAACCTCTTCAGAAATTCCATATTCCTTTAGCGAAAGTGGAATAGACAACTGGCGATTCATTTGCTGAATCAAGGCTGTGTATGCATCAATCAAATCATTATCGGTTTCGCCTTTCAAACCCAAAAATCTGGGGATATCGGCAAGTCTTGAAGCACAACACTTTTTATTGTAGTCAATAACATAAGGCAGATAAATGGCATTGGCACAACCATGAGGCACATGAAAGATAGCCCCCGACTTATGAGCCATACTGTGCACGATACCGAGCAATGCATTGCTAAAGGCCATACCTGCCAGACATTGTGCATAATGCATTTTAATTCTGGCCTCAATGTCGCCGTTGTAAGATTTCAGCAGGTTTTCAACAATCATCTGAATAGCTTTAAGAGCCAGAGGATCGGTGAAATCGCTATGAAGTGAAGCGACATAAGCTTCGGTAGCGTGGGTAAGCGCATCCATTCCGGTATGAGCAGTGAGCTCACGAGGCATCGTCATCGCCAGATCGGGATCAACAATAGCCACATCGGGAGTAATCTCAAAGTCGGCCAGCGGGTATTTAATTCCTTTACTATAATCGGTGATTACAGAGAAAGCAGTGACTTCCGTTGCGGTTCCGCTGGTGCTCGGGATGGCAACAAACCGCGCTTTATTGCGCAGCATCGGGATATTGAAAGGTTTGGCAACCTCACTAAATTCGGCTTCAGGATGTTCATAAAAAATCCACATGGCCTTAGCTGCATCGATAGGTGATCCGCCACCTATACTCACAATCCAGTCGGGCTGAAAGTCGCGCATAATCGCTGCTCCTTTCATTACCGTTTCAACTGAAGGATCTGGCTCAACCCCCTCAATGAGCATGGTTTCCATTTTAGCTTCATGAAGATAGTCGATAGTCTTTTGTAAAAAGCCATTCCGACGCATACTGTTGCCACCGGTAACGATTATGGCTTTTCTCCCTTTAAAATTTTTAAGCTCGGCCAATGAGCCGGTGCCGAAGTATAAATCGCGTGGTAATGTGAAACGTGACATAAGGCAAGGATATTAAGTTTGTTATCTAACTTGGATAACTCTATGCTAATGTCGTGCCAATAATACTAATTCAATATATATCAAGCAATTAAAACACAGACGATTTCAGCAAATACCAATTGTGTCTAAAAAAATGACACCATCCTATCAGGAATGGTGTCATTATAAATAACAATGTATAATTTCAGGACAATCAGAAGGGAATATCGTATTTCTTCATTTTCAGATAAAGCGTATTCCTGCTGATTTTAAGCACACGGGCTGCCTTACTGATATTTCCTTCCAGACGCTTAATGGCACGAAGTATAGCCTCACGTTCGGCCTCCTCGATACTCAAAAGCGGTTGATTGTCTTCACTGACGACTTGCTGGGGGGGATACTGTTCCTCCTGATGATCGGGTATCTGAGACAGGGAAGTTTCGGTGATATTTAAAATGTTACCATCCAACAGGACGGCCTTTTCAATAAAGTTCTCCAACTCCCTTATATTGCCAGGCCACTGATAATCCAGCACCTTTTCCATTAGTGTAGGAGAAAGATAGGGAATATTTTTACCAAGACTGGTGGCCTTCTGTTTCAGGAAAAACTTCACAAGTGCCCTGATGTCTTCACGCCGTTCACGTAAAGCAGGAATTCTAAGTGGAATAACATTCAGACGATAGAAAAGATCCAGGCGGAAACGCCCCTTCCGAACCTCCTCCGACAAGTTTTTATTGGTTGCTGCAATGATTCTGACATCAACCTTGATCTCTTTCTCACCTCCAATTCGGGTAACAGAACCTTCCTGAATGGTGCGCAGCAATTTCACCTGCATCTCGAGAGGCATTTCACCAATCTCATCGAGAAAAAGGGTTCCTTTATCAGCCAGTTCAAACTTTCCTGGACGTCCGCCTTTGCGTGCCCCGGTAAATGCTCCGTCTTCGTAACCGAAGAGTTCACTTTCGATCAACGTTGTGCTGATAGCACCGCAGTTGATGGCAATAAACGAGCCCTCATGCCTGGACGAGGCATTATGAATGGCTTGTGCAAAAACCTCCTTGCCGGTACCGCTTTCACCAGTAATCAACACAGATGAAGGACCCGGGGCAACCTTCCGGGCATAACTGATAACCTGCTGAATTGGAGCACTGATACCGATGATATCCTGAAAAGTATACCGGGCATGGCTTCCTGCATACTTATTAACAAAGCTGAGCATCCGGCGATATTCCCTCAGGGTTATCATGAAGCCGAGAATTTCATTCTCAGGGGTTTTGATCGGATAAGAATTCACAATAAATTTTTCGTCCACCCCTTCGATGATAATCCTGCCTTCTTCGTCCAGAAATGTCTCGCCTAAAAGAATCTTCCGCTTTACGACTGCCCATTCCTTATAAAACAAAGACATCTGCCGGTTAATCAGCAATTGTCGCCTGATATTCAATGAACGACAGGCAGTGTCATTAACCCAATGTATCTCATCGTTCAGATCAATAGCGAAGACACCAAACGACAAGTTGTTCATTAGCGTAAAGGCATACTGATTGGCTTCAGATAACTGATGTTGAATAATCTGGCCTTCAAACTTGCTTTCAATCGCTTCTTTGGCGGCAATAACTAACCCAAGTGTATGAGGATGAACATCATGCGCATGTCCGGTCAGGTTCAGTGTACCGATAATATCCCCGTCAGGGTTGTGAATGGGTGCGGCTGAACAGGTCCAACGATGATAAGCATCGATGAAATGCTCTGTCGCGTTTACCTGAATGGGTTTGTCTGTCCTTAGTGCCGTCCCCATGGCATTGGTACCAATGCTTTCCTCTGTCATGAAGGCCCCGGTAACCATGTTCAGGCGCTGTGCCTCATCAATCACTTCATCGTCGCCAATTACATGAAGGATACATCCTCCGGCATCAGTTAGCACAATAAAATAGCCCGATCCCCTGACAGCTTCATAAAGGTGACGAACCACCGGCAGAGCCAGATCAATAAAGGGTATGCTGACTGCGATCTGTTTCGCTAACTCATCAGGTGCTAATGACTGAGAAGGAAATCTCTGTGAGCGCATGACCCCAAACCGACGGCTCCTCTCATGAGAGGCATCGATTATCTGACGATGTTGATCATTTTCGTGGTTCATCTCTGATCGGGTTTTTACCGGTGCAAGATAATGAAAATGTCAGAAAGTCGGACAATTTCAACTTATCGTGTTAATTTTCAACTAAAACCAGAAGCCTGGCCCGGCTAAAGGCTAGAATAACCTGTTTCTTTGACTGCAAACAAGATGTAGTAAAGGCCTATTATCCTTAAACAGCTGATTGAAAAATTGTTCAAATTACCTTGTTCATTTCCGTACATTTGTTTACTTTTGAAGACCCTTTTACGTCTTTTGTTGTAATACAGAGATAAATTACCTCAATAACATTGCAAAAATGTTGCTTATGGAAAAAATTGAAGCCAAAATACTCGTGGTCGATGATGATCAGGATGTTCTGCTCGCCGCTAAATTATTTCTCAAACAACACATCAAGATCGTTCACACCGAACCTGACCCCAATAACATTCCCACCTTGCTTCAAAACGAGAATTATGATGTGATTCTTCTCGATATGAACTTCTCGCGTGATGCGACCAGTGGCAAGGAAGGCTTTCATTGGCTGAATGTCATTCTGGGCATTGATCCCGCCGCGGTGGTAATCTTCATTACAGGTTATGGCGACATTGAACTGGCGGTGCAGGGCATCAAGGAAGGGGCTACCAATTTCCTCCTCAAACCCTGGGATAATAAAAAGCTGCTTGCCGAGATTCAGGCAAACCTGAAACTCAGGGAATCAAAAAAGGAACTGGAGGATCTCCGTACGAAAAAAAAAATTCTACTGACCAACGCGAATGAACCATATGAGGATTTGATCGGGCAATCACCTGCTATGATCAAGGTGCTGGCAACAGTTACCAAGGTAGCGGTTACCGATGCGAATGTATTAATCCTGGGCGAAAATGGTACAGGCAAGGAATTAATTGCCAGAGCTATTCACCGTGCCTCCCTCCGCTCTAAAGAGGTCTTTGTAAGCGTCGATTTAGGGGCTATCAGCGAGACCCTCTTCGAAAGCGAATTATTTGGGTTTAAAAAAGGAGCCTTCACCGATGCCAAGGAGGATCGTGCCGGGAGGTTTGAAGCAGCCAGCAAAGGAACTATCTTTCTGGATGAAATTGGCAACCTTAGCTTCCCCCTCCAGTCGAAACTACTCAGTGTACTACAAAACCGCAAAGTAGTCAGGCTGGGCACCAATCGGGAAATCCCTATAGATGTAAGACTAATTTGCGCCACCAATATGCCGCTCTACCAGATGGTCAATGAGTCTAAATTCCGTCAGGATTTGCTCTATCGGATCAATACTGTCGAGATTCAAATCCCCCCCCTCAGAGAAAGAATAGAGGATATCCCATTGCTTGCTGATCATTTCCTCTCGGTCTTCTGCAAAAAATACAAGATGCCCGCCAAACGGCTTGCTCCCGCTACTATAAAGAGGCTCGAGAAACATCTCTGGCCTGGAAACATACGTGAACTCGAGCATGCAGTTGAACGGGCTGTGATCCTCAGCGAGGGAAACATACTTCAACCTCACGACTTCTTCTTTAATCAAAACGATGACGAGAAGGAACCCGATCTGCAATCGGCCGGTTACAACCTCGAGGAAACAGAAAAACTTCTGGTTCGTAAAGTTATCGACAAACATGGGGGAAACATCAGTAAGGCAGCTCGTGAACTGGGTCTTACCCGTGCATCACTCTACCGTAGAATAGAAAAATATGGCCTTTAACGGATTCAGGTTTGGGGTTATCGCCCGGGTATTGTTTATAGCAGTACTGATGTTTGCTGCCGTCTGGCTGGCCATGCATCCTGAATTCAGGTTCAGCGCTGCTATCGTTGGCATAATGGCTATTATTGCTGTGCTGGAACTTATTCGCTATGTAGAACGGACAAACCGCCGAATCACCCAATTTCTTGAAAGCATTCGCCACGCCGATTTCACTTCTACCTTTAGCGACAAAGGAATGGGAAAAAGCTTTAAACGATTAAGCGAAGCTTTCACTGAGGTAATTAATGAGTTTAAGAAAAACAGAGCTGAAAAAGAAGAGCATTTCAACTACCTGCAAACCGTTGTTCAGCATATAAGTATCGGAATCATAGCCTTCAGAAGCGACGGTAAAGTAGATATGCAAAATCACGCCGTCCGCCGGTTGCTTGGCACAAGTCCGCTAAGAAATATCAGTGAATTGGGGACCATTAAAAAGTCATTGCCTGAATCCCTGCTGCAGATGAAAGCCGGCGACCGGTCGCTCATCAAGGTATTCGTCGAAAACGAACTGCTCCAGTTAAGTATCTATGCCACAGAATTCAGACTTAGAAATGAGTCGTATGTACTTGTTTCTCTTCAAAATATCCACAGTGAACTTGAAGAGAAGGAGATTGAATCGTGGCAGAAGCTAATCAGGGTATTAACCCACGAGATCATGAATTCGATCACACCAATTTCTTCATTGGCCTCTACTGTTACCGACATGCTGATCGACAATGAAGGAACACTCCCCATAGCACGCGAACTTGATCAGGAAGATGTTCAAAATGTACATGATGCCCTCATGACCATCCAAAACAGAAGCCGTGGTTTGCTGAACTTTGTTGAAATATACCGTAACCTCACCCGAATTCCCAAACCTAACTTCCGCTACTTCCCTGTAACAGAAGTCCTTGACCGGCTACAACGATTAATGAAACCCCGGTTAATCGAACAGAATGTTTCCTTTTCATTCAGGGCATCACCCCCTGATCTGATGCTTACCGCCGATCCTGACCTTATCGATCAGGTCTTCATAAACTTGATGTTAAATGCCCTGGACGCACTGAAAGGCAGAGAGGAAGGCAAGATCGGAATCGAAGCCTACGCCAATAAAAACGGAAGAATCACGGTTGATATAATCGATAACGGAAGCGGAATCAAACCCGACATCATCGATAAAATATTCATGCCGTTCTTCACCTCAAAAAAAGAAGGTTCTGGTATCGGGCTCAGCCTCTCTCGTCAGATCATGCAATTGCACAAAGGCTCCATCTCGGTAAAATCAAAGCCCGAAGAGGGAACTGTCTTCTCCCTTACATTTTAGGTGATAATAACTATACGGCGATCTTATTTATAGCTGACCGAGGTTGGCAATCCTGCCTCAAGACTCCGGAAGGTGACAAAGGTCGTCTTCCCCTTTTTAATATCTACCTCAATTTCGTAATCTTTACCATACCCTCCTCCCGAAGAGGTCGATAAAGTAATTTTCTGCTTGCCTACAGGAAGCATCATGCGGGTATACCATATCTCCGCAGGAAGAGTCTGCCAGTTCCTGGTATCCGACTTCTCAGTTACAGCATTAAAGATACTAAATAAGGCACCTACCGTCTTATCCTGATCCCGCACTACCGATTCAAGCGACTTCTTAGCAGCCAGCCTGAGCAACGAGTTTGCCATCTCACGAAGCATCCTGTCGTTGAGTGTCTTTACAAGCAAGGCACTCACATCCTGAGCCTTATCTAAAGATTTGGAGAGGCCTCCGCCCGAAAGGGTTGCAGCATTGAAGACAGGTGGCCGAACAAGGTATTTGGGAAACGCAACCCGAACAAAGTCTAAGTCACCGAAAGAGGTGCTGCTACTTTTCCCGCCAAGAAAGAATGGAAACGAGATGCCCAGTTCTGAAGATTGAAACGTCACCAGACCCCCTCCACCATGAATAATGGAAAAATTGATACTCCATTCATCTTTAACAGGTCCGAATCCATTCTCCCAGAGTACAACCACCTGACCTCTCTCACCCAGAGGATCATGCTTATATTTCATGTTGAACTGATTCTGAAAACGATCCAACTCGTCATTGAAACCATTGAGCCACGAGGTTCTCAACAGATCTTGCCGGAGACTCTCGGGCATGGTCACTCCAAACTGTTTGGTATAAAGCGAATCGTATACAAGCGCGGCATTCCGGTAAGCTATAAAAGCATTGTTGTAATCGTTGGTGGCATCATAAATCAGCCCCATTAAAACATGGGCGAAAGCATCGTTTGAATAGCGGTTTTTCCGCTTGCCATATTTATCATTTAACTCATTTAGCTTAATGTTGATCCTACGGGTCTCAACTAAAGCCGACTCCATGTCGCCCTCCTCGATGTAATTGATGGCTTTGTAATAGTTCACCATCACCTTCTCGGGATCTTCGGGTGCATAAGGTTTCACCTCCGGATTGGTAACCAGTGCCAGCGCTTCTGCTCCATAACTCTTCTGATAATCTTCGATGTAAAGATCTGCCCGATTGAGCCAATAGTTACTGGTATCGTATCTCCCTGTCATCTGATACACCCATCCGGCATTAGTAAAATAAAGGAACCGATTTTTTCCCTCTGCCTCACTGCGGGTTTTATCAATCAGTTTCTGAGCCTCTTTGAAATTTCCGGTTGTTACCGCAGCCTGAAACTTCTGACTCTTCTGATACCAGGTGGCACAAGAGGTCAATAGAAAAATCGTCGACAGCAAAAGGAATGCTGTCCTCAATACACTTAAACAGATCTTCATAAAAAATTGGAGAAGGCGCGAGAGCGCCGGAATGAAATTCTCTCCGACGCCACCATACCTGATACTTATTTATTCACGTATTTCTTGATCTTCTTTTCACCAATCCACACTATTTCATTGGTTTCCATATTGGTGAGTTCAAGATTAACCTGGTAGAAGTACACCTTCTCTTTGTTATAACTATCCATGATCTGAGAGATGTTTCCCTGAAGCATAAAATCAGCACCTACTTCTCTTCCCCATTTCTTGATGGTCTCTGTAGCAGCAAAATCTTGTTGATCGGCTCTTTCAGCCCTGATTTGTTCACGCTTTTCGCCCGACTGAACAAGTCTTACGCGCCCCGAGTTGATAAAAGCACGCTCCAGATCTTTCATAAACGGCTCAGCATCGATGTGTTCTGAAGTCTTATTCTTCACAAATCCGACAATCACCACGGGCTTTTTGCCTGCCTGCTGCGTAAAATCGGTTAACCATGTTGTACCCAGTGCATCCTGAATCATGGCTTCACCTGTCAGGCGGGCATCTGTATCATTCCACCGGCCGCTCAGATCGATGGTCTGATCGGGAGAAACGCGCGTAACTTGACGTGATTGACAAGAAACCAGCGTAATGGCTGCAAAAGTTGCAATACCAAATAATTTCGTAAAGGATTTCATACTTTATTCTTTTAAAATTCGATGAATTTCGGCAAAAACCATACCAGAAAAGAAAACGCAATGAAAAAACGCAATTATTTGACTATTCATACTTTAACGCCAAAACAGGGTTCATAGTCGCTGCATGCCAAGCGCGAACCGACGTCACAAGGAAGGCAACACCACCTGATAAACCTATTGCCAAAATAAAAATCCAGAGTTCGATTGATGTTTGATAGGCAAAGCCGGACAGCCATTCTGTCACAAGCCACCACGCCACTGGTACGGCTACAAGGGCCGACAAAAAAACTAATTTCATAAATTCCTTTGTTAAAAGCAAAATGATGGTCTTCACCGAAGCCCCCATAACCTTTCTGATTCCTAATTCACGAGTCCGCTGCTCTGCCAGAAAAGAGGCCAGGCCTAAAAGACCAAGTGTCGCCACAAAAAGGATAAGCAGGCTTAGCACAAAAGCCAACCGGCCGGTCCGTTCTTCAGCATTGTACAGCTTTTCTATCTCAGCCGAAAGTATCTTGTACTCGAATGGATGGTTGGGAGCATATTCACGCCACAAAGAATTGATAGCCGGCAGGACAACCGAAGGGGAGACCCCATCGCGTATGCGAACTGCAATATACTGGGTGAAATACCTGACCTGCCAGTCATCCTCTTTAATATTCAGCACCAATGGTGTGCGTTTTGAACGAAGCGACCGCGCATTGAAGTCGCGGAAGACACCAATGACTTTCTCGTGTCCGCTCAGCGAACTAAACTTCTTCCCAAGAGCTGCTTCGTTGCTCTTCCATCCTAGATGCTTAACCATGGCCTCGTTGATCAGTATCCCCTGATCGGGGTCGGTCTGACTTTTAGTAATGTAATCACGACCTGCTACAATGGGAATGTCAAATGTCTTCAGAAAATCATCCCGGATGGCCAGGGCCGGAAAAAATTGCCATTGGTCTTCAGGATAACCTTCGGGCTTAAATTCATGGCTGTTATGGTCCACCCCGGGCAGATAATCCACCGCCGTCACGGAAACAATGTCTTTGTTGTTGAGTAAGTCGGCCTTGAATACCTCATACTGCAACACGAATGGGGTCCCTTTTACAGGGAGCATGATGATATTGTCTTTCTTCAGACCAATATCAGCTGTTCTCAGGTAGTTGAGCTGTCTAAATGCCACAAATGTTGCAATAATCAGTACGATAGCTATAGTGAACTGAGTTACAACAAGGAATTTTCGCGTGAAGGATGAACGTGTTCCACGACTCAGGTCGCCTTTCAAAACCCGGATGGGCTCGAAAGCGCTCAGGAATACCCCGGGATAGGTTCCCGACAAGAATCCGACAAAAACAACAATCACAACCATCCAGACGACATTACCTGCGCGGAATACATCCTCAACACGGAATGCTTTATCGGCGAAGTTGTTGAAAACCGGCAACAGCAGGTTCACCATCAGCAAGGCGAGTACCATCGAAAACAGGGTTATAAGCATGGTCTCTCCAACAAACTGAATCATTAACCGGCTACGCAAAGCCCCAAACACTTTTTTCACCCCGATCTCACGAGCACGCCCGGCTGATGCTGCTGTTGCCAGGTTCATGAAATTAATACAGGCAATCAGGAGAATAAAAGCTGCAATAAAGCCCAGTATCCGCACATAACTTATCCGGCCATTGGTCTCTATTTCATAATCAAGGGAAGAATGCAGGTGTATATCGGTAATAGGCTGTAAGCCAAGTTCAATTTTGGCATTCTCGATCCCCTGATAATTATTGGAAATAAACGAAGGAAAAGAGGCCTCAACAGTTTTCTCATCCACTCCGGGATTCAGTAGCACATAGGTCCAGAAAGGATTCCATATCCAGGTTTCGGGTAACTTCCCCGACCTGTACTGCTTCCGAAGGGTGCTGATGGAAGCGATAAAATCATAGGTAAAATGGGACTGGGCAGGCGGATCGTCGATCACCGCGGTCACTGTCAGGTTGACGGCATTACCCACCCTGATGACCTTGCCGACAGGATCCTCAGCCCCAAAGTATTTCTGCGCTGATGTGCGTGCGATCACAACAGTATTAGGGTCGTTGAGTGCTGCCGACAGGTTTCCCCTGAGCGGCACAGCATCAAAAATCTGAAAGAAGGTACTGTCGGCATAATAGAACTTCCGCTCCTTGAAACGCCGCGCACCTGTATTGCCATTCTCGGGCATGTATTCCACCATGTACTCGGTACCCCAGTCATTAAAAACCCGAACAACGGCCTCAATGGATGAAGGCAGATGATTCTGAAGCGCCGGGGCAAGCGGGCATGGGCAACTCGAAGAATACTCAGGGACTCCGGCATAGTTGCTTGTCTGCGTAACACGAAATATCCGGTCGGCCTTTGAATGATAACGGTCGTAGCGCATCTCATCTGTTATATACAGTGCAATGAGCATAAAACTCATGAGCCCCACCGCCAGACCGATGATGTTGATCAACGAATGCGTCCGGTTTTTTATGAGATTTCTAAAGGCGATAAGAAAAAATGTTCTGAACATAATCGACTGCAATAAACGATTTCAACTCCGGCAAAGGCGATAAATATACAGGTGAAAGCGCCAACCGTGACGCTTTCACCTTGTTCCGGACACTTCGGTTTGTCCCCCGGAAACAAAAGGCCAACATCGTGCCAATCATGATATCTCCCTGGAATACAATTACTAAACACTTATTTAACTGTTCATTTCCGGCAAGAGTGTGTACAGCACCGGACACCCTTCTACCTGTACAGGATGAGATGAGCGTCTATCACTGTTAATCACGTCAAAATCCGTACCTTTGCCAGCTAATATATTTTAATGACCGACTATCTCCAAAAAGCCGAAGAGGCTGTCATCATAGGGCTGATTACCCCCTCCTGTCCCGAAGACCGCACACAAGAATACCTCGACGAACTTGAATTTCTGGTTGAGACCGCAGGAGCCACCGTTACCAAACGTTTTGTACAACGACTCTCCGCACCCGAATCCCGCACTTTCCTGGGCTCAGGCAAACTGACTCAGGTAGCTGCCTACATTCAGGAAAACAATATCACGATGGCCGTTTTCGACGACGAGTTATCCGCATCGCAATTGCGCAACATAGAAAAAGCACTGGGGTGCAAGATACTTGACAGAAATAACCTGATCCTCGACATCTTTGCCAGCCGTGCCAGAACAGCCCATGCCCGGACACAGGTTGAGCTTGCGCAATACCAGTACCTCCTGCCCCGCCTTACCCGTATGTGGACCCATTTGGAGAAACAGCGCGGAGGAATAGGGATGCGTGGTCCCGGTGAAAAAGAAATAGAAACCGACAGACGAATCATCCGCGACCGTATCGCCTTTCTTAAAGAGAAACTCCGTGAAATTGACCAGATTAGCACTACCCAACGAAAAAGCCGTGGCCGCTTAATCCGTGTCGCGCTGGTAGGCTATACAAATGTCGGAAAATCAACCCTCATGAACCTGCTTAGCAAATCTGACGTGTTTGCCGAGAACAAACTCTTTGCAACCCTCGACACAACTGTACGCAAAGTGGTTATCGGCTCTACACCCTTTCTCTTGTCTGATACTGTCGGTTTCATCCGCAAGCTGCCCCATACCCTCGTCGAATCGTTTAAATCAACGCTCGATGAGGTACGCGAAGCCGACCTGCTGCTCCACGTGGCCGATGTTTCGCATACTGGCATCGAAGAACAGATTGCAGTGGTTGAGCAAACCTTACGCGAAATTGGAGCCGGCGAAAAACCGGTAATCATGGTTTTCAATAAAACTGACCTCCTGCCTGAACCCTTCGCCGAGGATGAAGTCGTCAACTTCACCGAAACCAGGTTACCAACCCTTCAAGACTTCCGAAACACATGGATGGCCCGTGATAAAGGACCCTCTGTTTTCATCTCGGCAACCAACCGTTCCGATACCGATGCACTGAAACAATTACTGCTCGACCATGTTACCGACCTCTACCAGGTAAGGTTCCCTTACGCTTCGGGATTCCCGGTTATTAGCTGATTCAACGGAAATGAGGTTTTTATCTGTCAGTTGCCAACTCCCGGGTTTATTTTCCCTGCAACTGACCCGTAATCTTTTTCCGTACCATATTCCCATACAGACAACCGGAGGCCAGTGGTTCTATTGCTAACGGCCGTTTCGCTGAACTTTCTTTTACCTCTGGAGGTTGGCGCTGGCTTACGCGTGATGCGGGGACGCAGATCGACTTGATTATCATTTTGAATTTGAGTGACTGGACCCTTATGCAACAAACCCGGGGGCAACCCTCATATACCCGGCAAAAAAATAAGGCAAAATGGTTACCTTTGCCGTCTCAAATAGCGTGCTATGAAGAATTTTGTTGAAGAACTCCGGTGGCGTGGGATGATCCATGACGTGATGCCCGGTACCGAAGAGATGTTACAGAAAGAGATGGTGACGGCTTATGTTGGTATCGACCCTACAGCCGATTCACTTCACATTGGTCATCTGGTTAGTATCATGATGCTCCGCCACCTGCAACGCAGCGGCCACCGTCCGGTGGTTCTGGTGGGTGGTGCAACCGGAATGATCGGTGACCCCTCCGGAAAATCACAGGAACGTAACCTGCTTGACGAACCTACCCTCCGTCACAATCAGGAATGCCTGAAAGGACAGATCGCCCATTTTCTTGATTTCGATTCAGAGGCTCCCAACAAGGCCGTAATGGCGAACAATTACGACTGGATGAAGGAATTCTCATTCCTCAACTTCATCCGCGATGTAGGTAAGCATATCACCGTGAACTATATGATGGCCAAAGATTCCGTTAAAAAAAGAATTAGCGGCGAAAACGGCGAAGGTATGTCGTTTACCGAATTTACCTACCAGCTTGTTCAGGGTTACGACTTTCTGGAACTTTACCGTACGCTGGGTTGCCGGCTCCAGATGGGTGGCTCCGATCAATGGGGCAACATCACCACAGGCACCGAAATGATTCGCCGTATTGCCGGAGGCGAAGCCTACGCCCTTACCTGCCCGCTCATCACCAAATCCGATGGCGGAAAGTTTGGCAAAACCGAACAAGGAAATATATGGCTCGATCCCGACCGCACGTCTCCCTACCAATTCTACCAGTTCTGGATCAACGTGTCGGATACCGATGCCTCCAAATACATCCGCATCTTCACTACCCGCTTGAAAGAAGCCATCGAAGCTCTGGAAGCTGAACATGCACAGGCACCTCACCTGCGTGTACTTCAGAAAGCGCTGGCCCATGACATCACCTGTGATGTACATTCCGAAGCCGACTACATTGCTGCCGTTGAAGCCTCAGAAATCCTTTTCGGGAAAGGTACCACCGAAACTCTTCACCGACTCGGCGAAAAAACATTGCTCTCGGTGTTCGATGGCGTGCCCCGCTTCAACATCGCAAAGGAAGTACTTGACAATGGCTGCAACATTCTGGATCTGCTCGCCGGACAAACTTCCATCTTCCCCTCGAAAGGGGAAGCGCGTCGCACCATGAAAGATGGCGGCGTGATGATAAACAGGGAAAAGGTCGCCGAAGATACAGTGATCAATACGGCCCAACTGCTCAATGGACGTTATCTGCTGGCACAACGGGGGAAAAAGAACTATTACCTCATCATTGTCGGATAAGCGCACCCAGGTTTTTTCTATTATTGATTGAAAGTAAGCCAGTGAACAAATTGGCAGTAAATACCTTTTAATAGCCGGATCATTTTATAATCCGGTTTTTTATGAAACGCATTTTACTCGTCATAGCAGGATTCATCAGCATTGGGCTGGGCATCATCGGAATCTTTATTCCGCTTTTACCCACAACAGCCTTTTTGCTTCTTGCCGTATGGCTTTTCTCGAAGAGCTCGCCCCGCTGGAGAGCATGGCTGCTCGATCATCCCTACCTGGGAAGGCACATCAGAAATTATACACTTCATCGTGGTATTACTCGTAAGGCAAAAATCAGGACATTACTCACTTTATGGATTACCCTGTCAATATCAGCGGCCATTACATACCAGCGATGGTACATCCCTGTCATCCTGCTCATCGTCGGCATCGGGGTAACATGGCATATCAGTGCGCTCAGAACCCTCACCGAAGAATCGCTGAAGGTGAATCCACAGGATTATATCGATACCAGCAGCGATCGCAACAATGTTGCTTAACCTTACTGTGAAAGGGCAGTAAGGTTGCAGAGTTTCTGAAGCACCCGGGCACCAACATTCGCATCCCATTCCGAACCATCGGAACCTGGTGCCACTTCACATAAATCAAATCCCACGATCTTCCTTCCCGACAATACCAGCGTCCGCAACAAATATTCAGCCTGCCTGAAAGTAAGGCCACCCGGCACAGGTGTTCCCGTGTTGGGGCAAAGATCGGGTGAGAGGCCATCGATATCAAAGCTGATATAAACCTCCGAAGGAAGCTTCGATACAATCTCTTCACACAACCTGTTCCATGTTTCCCCTTCAAACTGTCGTGAGGCGAGTTGTACATCTGTGTACAGGCTGACACGCGAACCCAAACCGGCTAAATCGAGTTCATCCTGGCAAAAATCACGCACTGCCACCTGTACCAGTTGCTTAATAGCAGTCCGTTTCAGGGCATTAAACATGATCGAGGCATGCGAACAGGTAAATCCTTCGTAGGCTTCCCGCAAGTCGGCATGGGCATCGATGTGAAGGATTCCCAGATCGGGATACCGTCGTGCAAGTTCGGTAATAAGCCCCAGCGGAACGCTGTGCTCACCCCCAATCACACCTACAATCTTTCCCTGGTCAAGCCAGTTGGATGCAACCTGAGTAACTGTATCGTTCAGAAAGGCAGAACCATTGTTGACCTCCTGAATCTTGCCATAAATAGCATCATCGGTTTCATCACCACCATTAGCCAGATAATCGATCACCTCTTCAGCCACAGGCCGCAGAGCCACATTCAATTCCACAATACTGCCGGAGGCTTCAATCACGGCAATCTTGTTCTGCCATGCATCAGCCAGATCAGCATCATAAAGATCAAGCTGAAGCGAGGCTTCCATGATGGCAGCCGGCCCTGACGATGTGCCCGGGCGGTAAGAGGTGGTGACATCCCAGGGTACAGGCAGCAGAATAATCTGTGCCTCGGAAGTGGTGTAAGGCAACCCCATAAAATTACCGTTGGCCACGGCAACACCGTTTGGGTCAAATGATGACATAGAATGAATTTTTTACAAAGGTATGAAAAACGAGCGTAAAGTGCTGTCAGTTGGGTAACTTCTGAAGGCAGCGCTATTTCAGAACTCTATTTTGAAAGCGAAAAGATAAAAGAGATATCGAAATTAGTGTCATAGGGAGACTTTTACTTTGACTTTGACAGCTATCGTGCGAGGCTGACTGTTCGCTTGGGTATTTTCTGACAGCATAGTCGTTAAAAACATTTTGCTTCTCTCAACCAAAAAAAAGCGACCAGTTCTGCTACAATCTTTGTCCTATATCGGTATACTTTTAAAAGAATATGGAGCGGAAACCAAGCGAAAATCAATCGTGAATTGACCGTAACCATACGGTCAATCTACGGTTCATCTTCGGTCCATCTACGGTTCATCTTCGGATAATCTAAAAAAATGACACCTTTTCATCGCCTTAAAAAAGTCGGATTACATTGCCAGCGGCTAATGTGATATTCTCTGATATTGATTGGGTATTTAGAGACGGAGATGATACAATTACAGTAATATGCTATAACGCCCCATGTGAGTTGGGTCCTCTTTAAACTTTCATAACCTTTCCCGGTCGGTGTTTATCTACGCAATCTTCTTTCCGCACGATGCGATGAATCATAAAAGCTGTACTTTTGAATAGAAAATCAGCACCAGAAAGCCGACCAGTTTGATCAGGTTTTGAGGCGTTGCGTCCACAGCCCGGTAGCAGCAGTCCGCTCCTTTTACCCGAAGCGTCCTGAGATGTTGAACCTGGCCCGACATCACTTTCACCCAGGTTTTGCATGATGATAGCAGTGGCTAAACTTAAGGCCTGCAAAAGGCATCAATTTTGTCGAAACACCCGTGCAAAATGGCTATTTTTGAGCAGTAAATGAACGATTTTAAAAAGAAACAAGTAATGAGTATTTACGAGATTGTTGAAAGTATGCCTGACAAAAAAGATAAGAAAACTTCGGACTTATTTAACTTTATCGGGGATATTAAACGATCAGGTTATTTGAAAAGGAAAAGGCTTTTAAAATTTTAAAATGGAAATCTCCCAGACCTGTAAAAAGATTTGAATCAAATAGCGAAGCTGACTTTAAGGATACTACCAAACTAGCATTTGAAACAAATAATGACAAATTGAAAATTCACATTCTTACATCATTAAATGGCGTCAGTTATCCTGCGACATCTGCGTTGCTGATGTTTTATGATAAAAAAGTATTTCCCAACATAGATATCCGGTTATGGAAAGAACTTCATAATGCAGGATTCGTAACCGACAATGAGAGAGGACACGGATTTACATTAGAACAATGGTGGAAATATGTCAACATAATAAGACAACTCGCGAAAGAGACTTCCCTGATTGCCCGACAGGTTGAAAAACGATTATTTGATTATAATAAACAAAATCAAAAAAGGAAAATTATATCACGCGAATAAATACTGGTGCTAATAAATTGTCAAAATTACAACCGGATGCTAACTGAGTGCAAAGCATACTGTCACAATAAAATGGCGATTAGGCAAGAAAGCAACTCCCTAAGTATATATTTTACTATAGATAATCTAAATAACTGAAAGTTTCAATAATTAAAAATCGCCATTAATCAATCGTGGGGAGACAATTAGGATTCAATATTACAATTATATGACTAATAGCAAACACAACTCTAAAATAGAACTATTCTCCTTTATAGGAATTAGCCTTATTGTTATAATATTCAGAGCCTGGATATTAAAGATCTTTGGATTTGTTTTTACTGATAGCGACCAGACAATAATGTGGCTTGGAGCAAGAGACTATTCACAGGGCGTGTTCCATGAACCCCGCTTTTACGGACAGGCTTACAATACGATGCTTGAAGCATTGGTTGCAGTTCCGTTTTTGCAACTGGGGATGCCCATATTCAAAGCCTTACCTGTTGCCACTACGCTACTGGCTCTGGTCCCGGTTTTCATTTTATCAATTGTTACCTATATCCGGAATTCTAAAATTGCAGGAATCATAGTATTATGTGTATTCTTAACACTCCCTGTCGAATATTCCATGCTTACAACATTATCAAGAGGTTTCGTTACAGGTGTTGCTTTTGCCAGTCTTTCCTTTTTATTTTTATATAAATACAACTCTCGGGTTTCCTTTTTCTTTGTCTTTCTAATCTCTGTTGTTGCCTATTCGATCAATGCCAATTCAATTCTTCTAACTATTCCTACAGGGTTAGTTTTTTTTCTTAAAAACTATATGAACAGGCAGTTTTATCTTTTTTCAATCATTGGCTTTTTAGCCGGACTGGCAATTCACCTGTTAATTGCACAGTTTTACATCGATAATCCATACTATAATCTGCATACTTATCATAGTGAGTTATCTATCGATTCGCTGGTAAAAGGAATGTTGAATCTTGACAAGTTTTTCAATTATATTACCCCGGTTTTCTGGCATAATGGCTGGTTGATTTTGCCTTTATTTTTTCTAATTGCTTTTGTATTGTACCGAAGGAAAGACTTTGATCTCTCCTTTGTTGCTTTAATTATCCCCATAATTGTTGTAGGTACCCTTTTGCTCTCGAAAGTGCACGATGGTTCTGATTCTGTATTTTTTTCGTATGCAAGAATGTATCTTGCCGTTCCGGTTCTGCTTATGCTAATGCTTTCATTTATTCGTATTCAGGATCAGAAATGGATGTATGGTTTCATAATCATGTCAATTGTCTTTTTTGGTATTAACATTGCAACATCAAAGGAGGCAATCGAAAAGAACATGAAAAATAAACATGTCATTATCGTTTTACCAACCGACTTGCTTCAAAAAGAATGCTCAGAATTGCAAAAAATCTCTGATAACAACAACGTTAATCTTATCGTGATAGTAAACCATTACTTTTACGATGTTTACGATTATGGTTGTCCTTCCTGTATGCAAAGCTTCCCGAAAACCATTCGACCGGAATATGAAAGAAGAACATGGAGACTAATTGAAGATGAAAACAAAGTGTATACAAACATTTTGATTATTGATTTAGCGCGGGAATACGATAAAGAATTTGATTTCATTAATAAAGTAAAAGAAAAACAAGGTATGTATTTACTTAAAAATAATACCCTTTGCACAAAGTTACTCTATGAAAAACTGAGCATCAATGTCCGCAAATATAACTAGATTGGCACTACACTTATCAATGAAACTCATTCAGGTTCAAGGAAAATGCAGTTTTCCCCCTTCTGCTGTTTTTCATTCTGAGGGGAACGTCTGAATAGCTCCTTCGACAAAAAAAACCCTTGCCGGATCAGGCAAGGGTTTTTTTTGTTTCCGGAAAGAAGTCCTAAACAATAGATGTCAGGGTTTCGATTTTCGGAGGATTCTGCAGATGACGTTTCACAGCACAGATATCGGCAGCATTCAGCACAGCAGCCCTGTACTTTTCGGGGAAGCTGGCTGGCAACTGAATATCGAGTTTAATGTTTGATACAAGATGATTTACCTTGTCGAATCCAATCGACTGCACAATTCGTATATTATCGGTGGGGATACCCCGCTGGTCGCAGAAAGATTTCACATAGATACCGGCACAGGTTCCGATAGAAGCCAGAAACAGGTCGAAAGGAGCCGGTGCCGAACCATCGCCTGATGGCAAAGGTTGGTCGGTGTGAATTGTCATTCCATGGTAATCGGCGTTTACTTTAGCCTTACCCTCGAAACTGATGATCATGTCCATATTTGTAATTTTTAAAATGAATACGGTTTAGTGATGGTGATTGCAACAACCACCCGGATTGCTGTCAAGCTTTCCGGCCAGGTACGCTTCAACGGCTTCCCTGGCATCCGACAGAGAGGTTACAAAAACCTGTTTACCGGCCTGTGAGAAGTCGTCGAATAAACGACGTCCCATTCCTCCGGCAACCACAACCGACACTTCGGTCAGCGCATCTAAAATTCCACCGTGCGAATGTTCGTGATGGGCATGTTCGTGGTCATTTTCAGAATGAAGACCCTGAGCGTGTCCGGTGATGGTATTGGGCACATAGATTTGTTCGGTGATGGTGCTACCGGTAACATCAAAGATGATAAATCCGAGAGTACGGCCAAAATGAGCACAGATGGTTTTTCCATCGTCGCTGGGTAATGCAATTTTCATGGATTGAAGTTTTTTTTCTTTATATAAATTGTGATGATAACTGTTCTCGCGAATCATTGGTGTACCGCATTCATCACAGATTTGCCTGTGACAGGGAACGCCAACAGTATGTGGAATCTTTTTACCGCATTTCAGACAGATACAACAGGCATTGGCCTCATCTTCGGGAGCGCCTCCTGCACGACTGATTAACCTGATGTCGGTTGATTTGCAATGGTGACAAAATGTTGTCAGGTTTTCGGTCGCAAATATCTGGTGGCAGACATCGCATTTGTACCAGTTGTCGGTACAGGTAATGCTACCACCCTCAATCAGGATGGCACGTCCTTCGGCAAAAGCCTTTGCCACTGATTTCAGGGCACTGTCATAGACCCGCGTAAAGGTAGGGCGCGACACCCCCATTCTGGCAGCAGCCTCCATTTGTGAAAGCGATTCATAATCGGCCAGCCGCAATGCTTCATATTCTTCAAGGTAAAGCACAACGGGCTCTGTTTGCAGCAACGGCATGCCGAATGGTCTGAATCCACTCATGACGGGTGGGGCACAAATACGTCTTTCTAATTTTTTACGACCCATTACAAGTGCAAATTTATGAACATTTGTTCACAATAAACAAATTTTTAAAAGAAATGTTCATTTATGCCAAATTCATAGTAATTTTGAGACAAACAGCAATCGTATGAAAAGCAATCTGTTTGTTTACCTCGACGATTTTCTCTCCCTGATTTATCCCAGGCTTTGTTTTGCCTGCGGCCAGCCTCTCTTTGCCAACGAGGAGGTGATTTGTTTTCCGTGCAGGCAGCAATTACCCCAAACCCATTATCATCTCCAGCCTGACAATCCGGTCGAACAGCAATTCTGGGGCAGGTGCCGGCTAAATGCGGCAGCAGGGTACTATTTCTTTCGACGGGGCAGCAAAGTTCAGCATTTGCTTCACGCGTTAAAATACTATCACGCCCCCGAAGTAGGAATTACACTGGGAAAGCTTTATGGGCACCAACTGAAAAATGCTCCTGCTTTTGCCTCGGCGGATTGTATTGTCCCCGTGCCCCTTCATCCGAAGAAACAAAAGGCAAGAGGCTACAATCAAAGTGAAGTATTTGCGGAAGGCCTCTCTGAAAGCATGGGTATTCCGGTAAACAATACATCGCTTTTCAGGGTAGTGGCATCGGAGACGCAGACGCGCAAATCAAGATTTAAACGCTGGGAGAATGTGAATACCATCTTTGCTTTGGGAGAAGTCGAGGCAATCAGGGGAAAACACATCCTGCTGGTCGATGATGTTATCACCACAGGAGCCACCCTTGAGGCTTGTGTAAAGGTAATAGAGACCATAGAAGGGGTATCCGTATCGGTGGCCAGCATTGCTGTGGCAGGGAAGGGCTACTGAATCAACGCTGCTGAGTCGGATGAATCCTGAGGCGAACGCTGATAAATGATCTCAACAGGTTCTCCCATTTCATAGCGGGTCTTCTCTGTCAATTTTCCCTGCTCATCGTAAAACCGCCAGATCCCATCATAAACATAGCGCACCTCCTTTTCACTAATGAAGAAAAGTGATGTCCCCTTTTGCATCACTTTTCCGTCAGGGTACCAAAACTTAGCCTTCAGGTGCGACTTCCCATAAACATGATTTCTTCCATAAACAAAACGGGCCTGTCTTCGTCCGTTGGGATGGTAATAGATAAATCGCCGGTATTCCAGATCGTCTTTAAAAAATCCATCCGAAACCTTCCGTGTGGTGTCGTCGCTACTATACAGAATCCAGCGTCCAGTCCTTTTTCCTGCAGCATCATACAGATTAATACGGGGATGGAATAGAAAGGAGCATGAACTCAAAAATAACACCCCGACGATCAATAAAAGCAGCCTAAAAGATAGCTCCTTAAGTCTGAATCTTGCCATAAAACTGATGATATAGGGGCACCAACTGAAGGTGCCCCTGATAGCGTACCTTATTATTTACTTCCGGATGTCCCGGTAGTTCTATCCTTACTCAGCGTAAACTTTACAGGCATGTTATACTGTACGCGAACCACTTTTCCCCGTTGCGTACCGGGCTTCCATTTAGGCATCGCTTTTATGACATCAACAGCAGCCTCATCACAGCCACCGCCGATACCGCGCAACACTTTCACATCCTCAATCGTCCCATCAGTTCCGACCACAAAGGTTACATATACAGTTCCCTGAATCCTCTTCTTTATAGCATCTTCAGGATACTTGAGATTTTGATTCAGATAAGTGGATCTTTCCTCATCACCACCCGGAAATTCGGGCATCTTTTCGACTATAGAAAAAGTTTCCTCCGTCCCGGTTTTTCCAACGACTGAAACAACCTTTTCATTCTTATTAACAGTTATATCAAGGGTGAACTTTACCGGTATATTCATTTGCACCCTGACAACTTTTCCCCGCTGAGTACCAGGTGTCCATCGGGGCATTTTTTTCACAGCTTCCAAAGCGACTTCATCGCATCCACTTCCGATACCCCGAAGGACTTTAGCTTCAGTAACAGAACCGTCTTTTTCCACCACGAAGGTAACGAACACCACACCCTGAATGCCATCTTTACGAGCTTTCGGCGGATAGATGATATTGCCGGCCAGGTAACTGGCCATCGCTTCTTTACCACCAGGGAATTCAGGCATTTCTTCTACTACCTGAAATACAACTTCTTCATCCAGGGAGGCTCCGGGCGCTACAACATTTTTTTCAGTGCCGTCCAACGAAAATTTAATGGGGTAAACGATCTCTTCTGTCACTGGTTTACCATTCTTAAGTGCTGGTTTCCATTTCCAGGATTTAACAACTCTAAGAGCTTCCTCTTCACAGGCTTTGTCAAATCCCCTTAAGACTTTGTGTCCGGAGGCTACTCCCTTGTCGGAGACAACAAATGAAATGTAAACAGTTCCCTGCTTTCCGGAATTCTTTGCAGTTTCAGGGTAAACAAAATCCCCGGACAATGACTTCCCGGTAGTGCCATCTGTATGATCAACTTCGAAATATGGATGCGGGGGTTGGGTAGTAGTATCATCGTTCATTACAGGAAGAAACCCTGATGAAACTGCCGCAAAGGATTCACGCTGAAAGGCAAGAATGACAGAGGCAGCCATTACCGTCAGAAATAAAACAGTGGCCAGAGTCTGCACATAGGCGCCCCGGCCGGATATAGGCTTGTTTAGCATAATAAAACGTTTTTTAAGAGATGAATGATTGAAACTATTCACGACAGGCACACTGATTCCCGTCAGCGATTCGAGCAGCAAAGCCTTGTAATTAGCCGGATTACAATTGACTTTCAGGACTGCACGGTCGGCGAGATACTCATGGTTTTGTTGAATGGCACTCCGGAAGAACCATACAAACGGATTGAACCACTGTAGTATACACATGAATTCGGTAAAAATAACATCATATGAATGCCCTTGGGTAATGTGCGCAGCCTCATGGATTAGAATAGGTCGTAGCCGCCCACCATGTACATAGGTATCAGAGATAAGGATGTTGTTAAAAAAAGAAAAAGGTGTCAAATTCCTCAGCGAAAAATGTAGTCGGAGGTTCTGGTATCTCAACGATTCTGATTGTCGGATGATCATCATGATATGAAACAAACGGGCAACGAATAAAAGTCCCAGAAACCCGGCAGCAATCAGGTAAAGAAAGAAGGATGTAATGAATGGATGGTCAACATTAGAAGCACCCGCTCCCGCTACAACGACAGCTTCTGCCTGCACTGTAACCCTTATAACAGGTAGTGATGTATCAGGGGGAGGGACAAAACTACCCACCAGAGGCAAAACAGCAGGTAATACCAATGAAACTAAAAGATACCACCTGACCATTCCGACATGCTGGTTATTGGTCAGCCAAAACTTATAGCCCAGATACATTACTGCAGATCCGGCTATAAGCTTCATCAGATAAAAGGTAATTTCATTCATGGTCTGCGTTTTTTTTAATGATCTCTTCATCTACCATTTTCCGTATCTCCTCAAGCTCAAGTACCGAAAGGTTCTCTTCGTGGGTAAAAAAAGAGGCCAGACTCTTATAGCTCCCAAAATAATTGGTCATGAAATGTTTGAAGTAAGCGCGCGAATAATCCTTCTTGGCCACTATTGGGAAATACTCATGTGCCCTGCCATAAGCTGTGTGACCGATAAATCCTTTCTGCTCAAGAATTCTGATGATAGTTGAAACTGTATTGTAGGCAGGCTTGGGCTCGGGAAGCTGCAAAATCACATCGTTCACAAATCCCTTTCCGATACGCCACATCACCTGCATTATCTGTTCCTCGGCACGTGTAAGTTCTCTAATCTGTTCCATAACTCAAACCGTTGGTTTAAAACGACCTCAAAGATACAACTAAAAACTTAGTTTGTCAACTATAACCTTAGTTTTAAAAAAATATTTTATCCATCATAAGAATTTATAATTATAAGACGGAAAAAAGAGGCGGAAGGGTGTAGCCGATACAATATTTCTGGCAGGATAAAGCATGGGATAACAATCTTACGGAAATTAAAGCACACGCGAAACGATCAGTTTTTTAGTTTGTGGCACGAAAATGGACAATAATCTGATAACATTGAGAAACACAGGAAAAAGTGATAATTTTTTATACACTTCCTTCGTTTCGATGTTCACTTTTAGTTACTTTGCAAAATAATAGTACAACATCAAATCACCAGTCAAGATGAAACGTAAACTTCTAATACGCGACCTCACCCTTCGCGATGGGCAGCAGTCGTTATTTGCTACCCGAATGTCACAACAGCAGGTTGACAGGGTACTTGAGTTATATCGCAGTACAGGTTTTTATGCTACCGAAGTGTGGGGAGGTGCAGTTCCCGACAGCATCATGCGCTTTCTGAACGAAAACCCATGGGCCCGTCTCGATAAAATTCAAAAAGGGATCGGCGACACCACATTGCTGACTGCCCTTTCAAGAGGGAGGAACCTGTTTGGTTATAACCCATACCCGGATGAGGTTATTGAGGGTTTTTGCAAGCATTCGGTACAATCAGGCATTGGCATCATGCGTATTTTTGATGCGCTGAATGATGTCGACAACGTGAAGGCCACTGTGAAATATGTAAAACAATATGGGGGGAAAGCTGATTGTGCGGTTTGCTATACAGTTGATCCCAAATATTCAACCCGTGATAAAATCAGGACACTGATTAACGAACACCACTTCCCTCCCAGAGTATTCACCAAAGAGTATTTTCTTAATAAGGCGAAGGAAATGGAAGCACTTGGAGCCGACATGATCAGCATCAAAGACATGGCAGGTCTGATAACACCGGGTAAAACAGGGCGCCTGATGCGGATGCTCAAACAAGAAATCAAGGTACCAATAGATTTCCACACACATTGTACTCCCGGATACGGACTTGCCTCCGCATTATCGGCAATCATCAATGGTGTGGACATCCTTGATACTGCCATTCTCTCTTTTGCAGGAGGTCCGGCAGCACCTGCGTATGAACTAATCCAAATTTTCTGCGATAAGCTTGACATAGAAACAGCTATCAATAGAAGTGTCATTGCTGCCATAGATGCCGAACTCAGAGAGATCAGAAAAGAATTAGGGTCGGCCGATAACCTGAAGATCGTTCCCAGAGTGTTTGACCTTACGCGCGATAAACTACCAGCCGATATCGACAAGCTTTTCGATGCAGCCATCGGGTACGCCAAAGAAGAGAAAGAAGAAGAATTGCTAACTGCTTGTCATAAGATTGAAGAGTGGTTTGGCTTTCCTGCACCTGATCAAAAGGTACGTGATGCCGAGATGCCGGGTGGCATGTATACTAACATGCTATCACAGCTTAAACAATTGAAACTTGAGAAACTGCTTAACCGTACCCTCGAACTCATCCCATCAGTTCGTCTGGCAGCCGGGTTACCGCCACTGGTTACTCCAACAAGCCAAATAGTGGGAGCCCAGGCTGTAAATTGTGCGATTGATGAAGAAAAAGGAATTCCACCCTTTACTACTAAGTCTATTCAATTCGTAAATCTCGTCAAAGGAGTTTATGGTCATACACCCATCCCCGTGGAGCCGAAGTTCCGTTACAAGATAGCCGGAGTAGAAGAAGAGACCCCATATGATACCCGCTATTACAAACAGCAGCCTAACCCTGTATTCGAAGAATACGGTGGCTTAAAGCTGGCCGACAATGAACGCGATGAGTTATTGCTCGAACTCTTTCCCAACGTTGCCTATGAGTATCTGAAAAAGGTAACAGAGGAAAAATACATGAACGAGATTCATGCAATTGAAGAAGAAAAACGCCGTAAATGGCTTGTAGAAAAACAGCAATATGAAAACCTCTCCCCCGAAGAAAAAGAAAAACGGCTGCTTGACGGTATATATAATTACCAATGGACCTCAACCGACCACGAAGAAGCATCTCTCGGACGGTCATAAAGAATAAGCTCTCCAAAAAAAAGGGCGGTCGTTAATGACTGCCCTTTTTTTATTCATATCATCAAGCCAACGTGTAAAAGCAATCAGAGCAACAAGTCAGCACATCATTAATCAGAAAAAGGCAATTGGATAATAATATGCCTGGATCCACAATTCAGGAGGGTCAATTTAGGGAGAGGCATAAAAACAAAAAAGGCTGCCCCTAAACAGGAGCAGCCTTGTAATGTAAAATTGGCGACGACCTACTTTCCCACCTTTCGGCAGTATCATCGGCGCGGGTGGGCTTAACTTCTCTGTTCGGAATGGGAAGAGGTGATCACCACCGCTATAGTCACCATAAGACCTTTAAAGCCTTTCAATGACATGAGGAAAGAATAACGTTTATCTTATACTTGCGCGCAAAGAAGTCATCGGGCTATTAGTACTGCTCGGCTTTGATGTTACCACCTTTACACCTGCAGCCTATCAACGTCGTAGTCTTCGACGACCCTCAAGGGAAGTCTCATCTTGAGGCGAGTTTCGCGCTTAGATGCTTTCAGCGCTTATCTCTTCCAAACGTAGCTACCCTGCTATGCAGATTGGCTCCACAACAGGTACACCAGAGGTTTGTCCAACCCGGTCCTCTCGTACTAAGGTCAGCTCCTCGCAAACTTCCAACGCCCACAACAGATAGGGACCGAACTGTCTCACGACGTTCTGAACCCAGCTCGCGTGCCATTTTAATCGGCGAACAGCCGAACCCTTGGGACCTTCTCCAGCCCCAGGATATGACGAGCCGACATCGAGGTGCCAAACCACTCCGTCGATGTGAGCTCTTGGGAGTGATCAGCCTGTTATCCCCGGCGTACCTTTTATCCTTTGAGCGATGGCCCTTCCATACGGAACCACCGGATCACTATATCCTAGTTTCCTACCTGGTCGACTTGTTTGTCTCACAGTCAAGCATGCTTATGCTATTGCACTCTGCGTACGGTTACCAAGCGTACTGAGCATACCTTTGAAAGCCTCCGTTACGCTTTTGGAGGCGACCACCCCAGTCAAACTACCCACCAAACACTGTCTCCGATTTTTATCAGATTAGGCTCCGAAGAAACAAAGGGTGGTATTTCAACGTTGACTCCACGAACCCTAGCGAGCCCGCTTCATTGTCTCCCACCTATCCTACACATCGTTTATTCAAAGTCAATGTTAAGCTATAGTAAAGGTGCACGGGGTCTTTCCGTCCCGTTGCGGGTAAGCGGCATCTTCACCGCTACTACAATTTCACCGAGCTCATGGCTGAGACAGTGCCCAGATCGTTACACCATTCGTGCAGGTCGGAACTTACCCGACAAGGAATTTCGCTACCTTAGGACCGTTATAGTTACGGCCGCCGTTTACTGGGGCTTCGATTCAATGCTTCTCTTGCGATGACATCTCCTCTTAACCTTCCAGCACCGGGCAGGTGTCAGGCCTTATACTTCATCTTTCAATTTTGCAAAGCCATGTGTTTTTGTTAAACAGTCGCCTGGGCCATTTCTCTGCGCCCTCATTGCTGAGGGACCCTTTCTCCCGAAGTTACAGGGTTAATTTGCCTAGTTCCTTAGCCATGACTCACTCGAGCGCCTTTGGATACTCTCCTCGACTACCTGTGTCGGTTTGCGGTACGGGCACCAATAACCTGAAGCTTAGAGGTTTTTCTTGGAAGTCTGTTTACAGTCATTATCCGATTGTCCGAAAACTCTCGGTACTATCAGGTTCGACATGAAAAGCGGATTTGCCTGCCTCTCATATATCTACACCCTTTAACCATCTATTCCGTCAGATGGCAGACCTTTCACTACTTCGTCACCCCTTCGCAGTTATTGGCGGTAATGGAATATTAACCATTTATCCATCAGATACGCCCTTCGGCTTCTCCTTAGGACCCGACTAACCCTGATCCGATTAGCGTTGATCAGGAAACCTTAGTCTTCCGGCGTGAGGGTTTCCCACCCTCATTATCGTTACTTATGCCTACATTTGCTTTTCCAAAATCTCCACAGCACTTTACAATACTGCTTCTGCAACTTTGGAATGCTCCCCTACCAGTGATACGTATAGTATCAATCCATAGCTTCGGTAATATGCTTATGCCCGATTATTATCCATGCCCGATCGCTCGACTAGTGAGCTGTTACGCACTCTTTAAATGAATGGCTGCTTCCAAGCCAACATCCTAGCTGTCAATGCAATCAGACCTCGTTAAACCAACTTAGCATATATTTGGGGACCTTAGCTGATGGTCTGGGTTCTTTCCCTCTCGGCCACGGACCTTAGCACCCATAGCCTCACTCCCAGGGACCATGTCATACCATTCGGAGTTTGTCAGGATTTGGTAGGCGGTGAAGCCCCCGCATCCAATCAGTAGCTCTACCTGTATGACACTTCTTCCTGAGGCTGTTCCTAAAAACATTTCGGGGAGTACGAGCTATCTCTCAGTTTGATTAGCCTTTCACCCCTACCCACAGTTCATCCCAAGACTTTTCAACGTCAACGGGTTCGATCCTCCATTCCGTGTTACCGGAACTTCAATCTGACCATGGGTAGATCACAAAGTTTCGCGTCTACCCCCTCTGACTGCTCGCCCTTTTCAGACTCGCTTTCGCTTCGGCTCCTCCGCTTGTGCGGATTAACCTCGCCAGAGAGGTGTAACTCGTAGGCTCATTATGCAAAAGGCACGCCGTCATCAGCTTACGCTGACTCCGACCGCTTGTAAGCGCACGGTTTCAGGTTCTCTTTCACCCTCCTATTCGGAGTGCTTTTCACCTTTCCCTCACGGTACTGGTTCACTATCGGTCTCTCAGTAGTATTTAGCCTTGGCAGATGGTGCTGCCTGGTTCCCACAGGATTTCTCCGGTCCCGCGGTACTCAGGATTCCACTAATCTATTTATTACGTTTCTCCTACAGGACTATCACCTTCTTTGGTCCGGATTTCCATCCGTGTTCTGATACATAATAAATAAATATATCGTGGTCCTACAACCCCGACGTTGCCTTAACAACTTCGGTTTGGGCTCTTCCCCGTTCGCTCGCCACTACTTGGGGAATCATTATTATTTTCTCTTCCTCCGGGTACTTAGATGTTTCAGTTCTCCGGGTTTGCTTTCCTTTCGGAATATCCCACCTTCAGTGGGATGGGTTGCCCCATTCGGACATCTCGGGATCATCGGTTATTTGCACCTACCCCAAGCTTTTCGCAGCTTATCACGTCCTTCTTCGCCTCTGAGAGCCACAGGCATCCCCCGTGCGCCCTTAGTAACTTCTTTGCTTACGCGCTCGTAAGTCTCTTACATTATTCTTTCCTTTTTCATGTCAATGAACGCTCTTCGTTTCAGGATTCACATCCCTACACGTTAGGTTGATATGATAAACCTGCGTTTACCGGCCTTAGCCTTCCCTTATGGAAATATCAATAACAATAATACAATAATCTTATTCAGATGGTGGAGAATAAGGGAGTCGAACCCTTGACCCTTAGCTTGCAAAGCTAATGCTCTAGCCAACTGAGCTAATTCCCCGGGATGTAGTCCCGAGCGGAGTTGAACCGCTGACCCCTACATTATCAGTGTAGTGCTCTAACCAACTGAGCTACGGGACTTTTTATTAACATCTTTCAATGTTAAAGGGTTAATGAGTTTAATGTAGCCTGAAGCAAAACCTTTTCTTAGACAGGGTCCTCCAGAAAGGAGGTATTCCAGCCACACCTTCCGGTACGGCTACCTTGTTACGACTTAGCCCCAGTCACCTGTTTTACCCTAGGCCGCTCCTTACGGTTACGGACTTTAGGTACCCCAAGCTTCCATGGCTTGACGGGCGGTGTGTACAAGGCCCGGGAACGTATTCACCGCGCCATGGCTGATGCGCGATTACTAGCGAATCCAACTTCACGGAGTCGGGTTGCAGACTCCGATCCGAACTGAGATCGGCTTTCGAGATTGGCATCCGGTCACCCGGTAGCGGCCCTCTGTACCGACCATTGTAGCACGTGTGTAGCCCAGGACATAAGGGCCGTGCTGATTTGACGTCATCCCCACCTTCCTCTCTACTTGCGTAGGCAGTCTCCCTAGAGTGCCCAGCTTTACCTGATGGCAACTAAGGATAGGGGTTGCGCTCGTTATAGGACTTAACCTGACACCTCACGGCACGAGCTGACGACAACCATGCAGCACCTCGTTCACCGCCCCGAAGGGATTACCGGTTTCCCGGTAAAGCGCTGAACGTTCGAGCCCTGGTAAGGTTCCTCGCGTATCATCGAATTAAACCACATGCTCCTCCGCTTGTGCGGGCCCCCGTCAATTCCTTTGAGTTTCAACCTTGCGGTCGTACTCCCCAGGTGGATCACTTATCACTTTCGCTTAGCCACTGACTGTATATCGCCAACAGCGAGTGATCATCGTTTACAGCGTGGACTACCAGGGTATCTAATCCTGTTTGATCCCCACGCTTTCGTGCATGAGCGTCAGTCTAAGTTTAGTGAGCTGCCTTCGCGATCGGTGTTCTGTGTTATATCTAAGCATTTCACCGCTACACAACACATTCCGCCCACTCCAACTTAACTCTAGTTTGACAGTATCAAAGGCACGCCTACAGTTGAGCCGTAGAATTTCACCCCTGACTTACCAATCCGCCTGCGCACCCTTTAAACCCAATAAATCCGGATAACGCTCGGATCCTCCGTATTACCGCGGCTGCTGGCACGGAGTTAGCCGATCCTTATTCTTCAGGTACCTTCAGCTACCGACTCGTCGGTAGGTTTATCCCCTGACAAAAGCAGTTTACAACCCATAGGGCCGTCTTCCTGCACGCGGCATGGCTGGTTCAGGCTCTCGCCCATTGACCAATATTCCTTACTGCTGCCTCCCGTAGGAGTCTGGTCCGTGTCTCAGTACCAGTGTGGGGGTATATCCTCTCAGAACCCCTACCCATCATTGCCTTGGTGAGCCTTTACCTCACCAACTAGCTAATGGGACGCATGCCCATCTTTAACCGATAAATCTTTAATTATTAAATGATGCCATTCAATAACCACATGGTATATTAGCACCGCTTTCGCGCTGTTATGTACCTGTTAAAGGTAGGTTGCATACGTGTTACGCACCCGTGCGCCACTCTCACCAGTGTATTGCTACACCGGATCCCGTTCGACTTGCATGTATTAGGCCTGCCGCCAGCGTTCATCCTGAGCCAGGATCAAACTCTCCATTGTAGAGTTTCTTATAAAATATTTTCTGTCCTGACCCTTATCTTGCCATCCTTTCCCTTTTTATAGCCA
>Ga0154517_152_pt1 | contig 33115 bp, 23 predicted proteins | sample RifGroE2_FD_115996 | JGI IMG/M metagenome (GOLD analysis project Ga0154517, IMG submission 115996) | Bacteroidetes bacterium GWE2_42_24
TAAGTCTTGAAAGTAGTGTCTCTATTTTCATCTTTTAACCATTTTATTACAAAAATAATAAATTTCTACATCATTTTAAAACACAACCAAAATAAATTAGCTTTGTACATCTAATAAAATTGAACAGTTATGCTGAAATTTACCAGGTTTCGTTTGTTAACAGGGTATACTTTTACCCATGCGTTTTGCGTATTTATAATGGTTCTTATCCTCCACGTGGTTTTTCCCTTTTCTCAGCTTCAAGCCCAAAACTCACTCCCCTTTACTGAAAATTGGGAATCGGGTAGTTTTGAAACCAACGGGTGGACTGTATCCGGGAGCAGCGGGCATTGCACGCTTATTAATGAAGGGCTGAACAGCAACTGGTCGCTGGCCCTGTCTCTCCCTGATGAACTGTCTGTCGGCGATTCAGTGGCAGTGGAAACTCCCTGGCTCGATGCTACCGGTATCGGGAATGAATTGCTGGTATTCAGGTTCGACTATAAACTGTTGAATGCCGACAGTACACGTTGGCCCCTGCTTAGGGTATATGCTGATGCCGGGAGCGGGTGGAAGAAATTATACGAATTAACCTATGATGCTTCGCTCGATTGGCGTGAATTGAAAGCCGACCTTTCAATGGCGAAAGGACACCAGGTCAGGTTGATGTGGGTCGCGATGAAAGAAACCGTCAATGCTGAAGGGCAGTGGTTTGTTGACAACATAGTATTGCAGGTGCCGGCTGCAACAACCGTCTTTAATCTGTCCGGTACTGCCGTTAACCAGCCTGATGATTATAAGGTGGATTTAAGGTGGGGCAAGCCTGGGGTTAATCCTTTATCCGGCTCATTTGCTGATTCAGTACTTAATTATTATGTTTATATAGATTTGATTATATTTACAATGTACCAATACACTGGTACGGGAATCGGAATATTCTTTGACAACAGACCTTACAAAGGAACACTGTTATCAGAAGCGAGGTTTTATTACAACCAGGAAGGGGGATTCACTGGCAGGGCAAGTTACCGGGTACAGTTGATGAATTTCGAAACCAGGGAATTGGTCGGAACGTATGGACCATTCACCACCACCTATGAACGCGGCTGGCAGCGCGTGCCCCTGAACCTTGCCCCGATGCCTGAAGTTGACTCGCTGGCAGTGCTGATCGAACCTCTTACGGAGTGGACTGTTATCGGTAAAGGGAATTGTAATATGCCTGGTGTGGGTTTCAGGGTGGACTATCATTTGAATTATCGGCATTCCGTTGGAATTAGTTTATATGATGATAGTTATAAATTTATTTCGGATTTGGGGGAATTGCTCTTCGAGCTGAGCCTGCTCACCCCCGATGGGAAACAGGTAACCGTTGACCCCGCCTCCTATGCTGTCAACCGCTGGCAGCAGAGCCTGCCGATTAATTACGTCCTGATAGCCGCCGTTGATAGTGCTGTTAACCAATGGTCCGATAGCGATGTGACCAAAGGCTCGTATAGCTATTTCGTTACAGCCGGTTATCCTGATGGCTCATCATTAAACAGTGATACCGTAGCCATCGAAATGCCTTCAGGGTTGGGTATCGGGGCTGCAAATACAAAATGGCCTGCCGTGGTTCCCAACCCTGTTAATGGAAAGGTGCTGCATCTGTCGAATGCTGAAATGGTAGCCTCAGCCACCATCACCGACCTCGCGGGCAGGAGGCTGGCTATGGTAACCAACCCGCGACTGATTGCCAGTGGCATCGCGTTGCCAACCCTTGCTACGGGTCATTACCTGCTTCAACTCACCCTTACCAATGGTCAGGTGATGAGCCGCAAATTTACGATCAACTAAACGAAAAATCCGGGAGCCTGCACCGGTGCAGGCTCCACTTAGGAAAAACCTTGCAGCAACGAAACCTGCCTCATCATTAATGTACGTGATTAATCGCCTAAAACTGTGTAAGACGAGTTTTAAATACTAAACTCTGGTTCTTACCCGTGGGTGATTTGCAGGCTTTAACAAAATTCAGACTAATCCTGATACCCGGAACACTGTTTCGCTGAGAGACATTGCCCTCACTATTTATGATTTCTATTCCGTAAATGCCCCCTTATGCTATTGAAGGGCTGGGTAAAAACACACCTGTCTTTGTGTTTCTGCGAAGATCAACCGTAGATCAACCGTAGATCAACCGTAGATTCACCGTAGCGCCATGGTCGATCTTCGTTCTGTTTTCGGTTGGATTTTGCCTCATATTCTATTGAAATTTGTCTCTTGTTAAATCCAAAATCATGCCAAACCAAATTAATTCTATGGCTGGTTGGAAAAAATGAAATCATTTTATTATGGGGAGGAACTGACCTGTTGCTTGGCTGCCGCCGGGTGGCTACCGGTAAAAGTCAATGGTAAAAGGAATTGGTACTGATGGCTATCGTGAGGCGTTAGCCGAATGTTGAAAATAACTGCCTGGTTCAGTGTGGCTCTGCATCCTGTGCGTTAGGCTGTCTCACTATGGTCTCGCTTACCCAAGCGGGTAACCGGGTGGTGAATTATTAAGTGTTTATTGATTCTGCTTTGGAAGTACGCAAAAAGCTATACTCCCGTGAAGCTTCAGCGCTTGTTGAATCCAAGGTTTTGAAGCCATGATGTGATATCTCGGAGGGCCCCTGTTACATTGCTTCCCCTGATTGGAAGTCCTTCAAGAATGGTTGAGCCGGGGCAGTATTTTTTAATGTCTGCTGCACTGCGCCCCATGCGGCTTCCTTCATGCGTGATAAAGGGGATTATCGTTTTTCCTTCAAGTTTGTTAACCGATAAAAATGTGGCGACCGGAGGTGCAAGGGTTGACCACCAGTTAGGTGAGCCAATGAATATGATCCCGTAATTTTCGACAATGCCTGTCAGCGTTTTCAGTTTAGGTTTGAAGTTGCCGCTGATCTCTTTTTTAGCCTGGGCCACCACCGCGTTATAGGATTCAGGGTAGGCATCGATGGGTTGAATCTCAAAGATATCAGCACCTGTTAAGTTTTTGATTTGATTAGCAATCTCCCGGGTATTGCCGCTATGCGAAAAACAGACAATCAGCATCTTGATGTCACCCGGAGTATTGGGTGCCGTTGATTGATTTTGTAAAGTAACCATTGTCGAAAAAATAGTATAATGAATTTATGCTGAAGATATATGGAGTGGTTGTTTTTTTATTCAGCGGGAATATTGTTTTGGTATCTGGTGATGTTCAGCGTCATCAGGTGATCGAAAAAGGGTAACCAGGGAATTGCTTTTTGTATTCCCTGGCTCTGAATGTGTTTTATCGATTGATCAGTTTTCCGGATTGCTCCGGGTAACGGGATCCCTGAATTGTGATCTGTGAAGCGGCAGCTCTGATCTCCTGCAGTTCATCGGTTGTGAGTTCAATGTTTACGGTTCCCAGGTTTTCTTCCAGGCGGTTTAAGTTCGTGGTTCCGGGAATTGGGACAATCCACGGCTTTTGAGCCAGAAGCCATGCCAGTGCAATCTGTGCAGGGGTGGCATTCTTGCGGGTGGCAAACTGTTTGAGCAGATTCACCACCACCTGATTGCTTTTACGATTTTCGGGCGACAACCTGGGTAGGGTGTTTCTGAAGTCGTTTGTTGCGAATGTTGTGGTTTCGTTAATCTTTCCGGTAAGGAACCCCCTGCCAAGCGGACTGAAGGGTACGAGTCCGATACCAAGTTCTTCGAGTACCGGCATGATTTCTTCCTCCGGTTCCCTCCACCATAGCGAGTATTCACTTTGTAATGCTGTAACGGGTTGCACGGTATGTGCACGTCTGATATTTTGCACACCTGCCTCGGAAAGGCCGAAATGTTTTACCTTGCCTTCTTTGATCAGTTCTTTAACTGTACCTGCCACATCCTCGATGGGAATATCCGGATCAACGCGGTGCTGATAAAAGAGATCGATGGCGTCGGTGCGCAGTCTTTTAAGTGAGGCTTCGCAAACTTGCCTGATGTGTTCAGGACGGCTGTTCAATCCAATCCATTGAGGGCCTCCGTTGGGGTCGAGACTAAAACCGAATTTGGTGGCGATGGCCACGCGGTCGCGAAAAGGAGCCAGTGCTTCACCAACGAGTTCCTCGTTGGTAAATGGCCCGTAAACTTCAGCGGTATCGAAGAGTGTTACCCCCTTTTCAACAGCCGACCGTATCAGCGCGATCATCTCTTTTTTCTCGGGTGGGGGGCCATAGGAAAAGCTCATTCCCATGCAGCCAAGCCCAATGGATGATACTTCTAAATCGCTGTTTCCTAACGTACGTTTCTTGTTTATTGCATCCATGTTTTCTGTTTTAAAATTATGATGCAAAGGTCAGTTGGTTTTAGCCAAAAGAAAAACTAAAAACAAACAAATAATTACAAAAATCAAACATTTCGATATTTCAGTGGACTTATCTGAAGGTGTTTCTTGAAGAAGTTGTTGAAATGGGTCACCTCTGTAAAGCCTAAGGCCCCTGCAACTTCAGAGATGCTCCATACGCTCTGTTTCAGCAGGATTTTGGCTTCTTCCAATATTCGTTCCGTAATGATCTGTGTGGTTGTTTTTTGTGTTGTTTCCCTCAGGGCGCGGTTTAAATGATTGACATGGATATTCAACTGGTTTGCGAAATCAGAAGCCGAACGAAGACTGATAACAGGGTGATTCTCATCGATGGGGAATTGTCGTTCCAGAAGTTCCAGGAACAATACCGAAATACGGCTGTTGGCATTTCTCAGTTGTTTGCTGAAGTTCATGGCAGGTTGCGTCTTCATGGCGAAATGCAACAGTTCGAAGACAACCGTTCGTATAACATCATATTTATGGATGTAATCGGAATTGATCTCTTCAAACATCCGTTCAAACAGTTCAGCGGCCTTTTCAACCTGTTGATCCGACAGGTCAAATACATGCGTCCCGTTGGCCTGAAATACCTCATACTGGTCCAGATTGCCATATTGGTGAAAGAAGCGTTGGTTGAAGACACAAAAACAACCGGTGTTGATCCCTTCTGTATGTTCCCACCTGTATGGAATCAGTGGGTTGGAGAAAACCAGAGCCTGCTTTTGAATGTCGATCACTTTATCTGCATAGTGAATGGTGCTGTTCCCGATCATCAGGGTGATTTTGTAAAAATCCCTGCGTTTATAAGGGCTCGGTTTCGTTTTGTCTCCGTTATGCGGCATTAGCCTGAATACATTGAAATGACCATTCTCCTGATGGATGCCTTCGGGTATCCGGTTAAATTTCCTTTGGTAGAACTCGTCCAAATGTTCAATTTCTTTCATGATGCAAAATTACAAATTTCAAACAGAAGAAGGGTATTTTACGCTCGGTGGTTTGCAGAAATTCGAAGCACGAAGTGAGGCCGGTGTGTGGTTGTTTGACAATTCTACAGGCATCAGGACGGTAAAACGGGGCTTTGAGAGACTGTCTTAAAAGGGGCTGACCTTTCAATGCAAAGCTATTTCTTTTCGGGGCATGTGGGTTGGGGCGTTTCCACGCCTCCCGGAAAGCTGCTGTTTTTAATATTCATGGCATTCAGTAATTTGTTATTCGTAGTTTATCATTTGTTTTACAAAGTTGACCATAAAAGTCATAGTCCCACGGGCCAAAGAAATATTAGTACCTTTGGGTTTTGAAAGTAGACAGAAATAACCTTTTAATTGAAATATACTATGAATGAGAAAGTATTAGAAAAAGTAAGGCCCGGTGTTGTGACCGGACGCGATTTACAGGAGGTTTTCCGAATTGCCCGCGCGGGAGAGTTTGCAATCCCGGCAGTGAATGTAGTTGGCAGTGATTCAATTATCTCGGCCATGGAAGCTGCCCGTGCTGTTAATTCGCCAATCATCATTCAGTTTTCTAATGGCGGTGCTGCCTTTTTAGCAGGTAAGAGTATCTCAAACGAAGGCGAAAAGGCTGCCATCGCTGGTGCTATCGTTGGTGCTAAATATGTCTGGCATCTTGCTGAATTATATGGTGTTCCGGTAATTCTTCATACCGATCATGCCGCCAAGAAATTACTTCCCTGGATCGACGGACTACTGGATGCCGGCGAAAAGCATTTCTCCCGCTATGGCCGACCCCTTTTCAGCAGTCACATGTTAGATCTCTCGGAAGAACCGCTTGAAGAGAATATCGCGATTTGCGAAAAATACCTTGTCCGGATGAGTAAAATTGGAATGACTCTCGAAATTGAACTGGGCGTAACGGGTGGTGAAGAGGACGGCGTTGACAATAGCGGCGTTGATAGTGCACGCCTATATACCCAACCGGCAGAGGTGGCCTATGCTTATCAACATCTGAGTAAAATCAGCGACCAGTTTACCATCGCGGCCTCCTTTGGTAATGTACATGGTGTGTATAAGCCCGGCAATGTGGTGCTCAATCCGGTGATCCTTAATAACTCGCAGAAGTATATTGAAACAAATCTTGGAACAGGGCCTAAGCCCGTGAATTTCGTTTTTCATGGCGGTTCAGGTTCTTCGCGTGCCGAGATTCGTGAAGCCATTAGCTACGGTGTGGTGAAAATGAACATCGATACCGATACCCAGTGGGCTACATGGGAAGGAATTCTGAAGTTCTACAAGAAATACGAAGGCTACCTGCAGGGACAGATCGGAAACCCAGAAGGGGAAGACAAACCCAACAAGAAATACTACGATCCGCGCAAGTGGCTCCGTGAAGCAGAAGTGTCAATGGTCAACAGGCTGAAAGTTGCCTTCGAAGACCTTAACGCTGTTAATCGCAATTAACAGGGTCAAAATATTAATGTCCGTAGAAAAGGCGGGGTGATGCGTATTTGTGCATCACCCCGCCTTCTGTTTGTGCTAATCTGTGATCATTTACCTCATCGCCTTCATCTTGTTGATCAGGGTGTTGGTTGAGGAGTCATGTGAAGTGACCATTCCAGGGCCACTTAGTTCGGGGAGAATGCGGCTGGCGAGTTGCTTCCCCAATTCCACACCCCATTGATCGAAGCTATAGATATTCCATATCACACCCTGGACAAAGATTTTATGTTCCCAGGCTGCGATGAGGCTCCCCAGAACTTGGGGAGTGAGTTGGCGGTAGAGGATCGAAATGCTGGGGATGTCGCCCTTAAACACACGATAGGGGAGCACCTTTTCAATTTCCTTTGTTGCGACCCCTTTGGCCTCCATCCCGGCGTACACTTCAGCCGCAGTCTTCCCGTTCATCAGTGCTTCGGTCTGCGCGAAGAAGTTCGACAACAAAAGTTGGTGATGGCTTCCCTGATCTTTTAAAGGACGGGCAGCGGCCAGAAAGGTGCATGGAATCATCTGGGTTCCCTGGTGAATGAGTTGGTAGAACGAGTGTTGTCCATTGGTTCCGGGTTCGCCCCATAATACAGGCGAGGTGGGATAACCAACGGGTTGTTGGCCTCTGTCGATGTATTTTCCGTTGCTTTCCATAACGGCTTGCTGAAGGTAAGCGGGGAAGCGGTCAAGGTATTGGTCATAAGGAAGCACGGCCTCGGTGGCAGCATTCCAGAAGCTGGCATACCAGAGTGAAGTAAGAGCCATCCATACCGGCAGGTTCTGTTCGAAAGGAGTGGAGCGGAAATGCTCATCCATTTGGTATGCCCCGCGCAGTAGTGCTTCAAACCGGTCATAACCTGCATATACAGCAATGCTGAGTCCAACTGCCGACCAGAGAGAGAACCTTCCGCCAACAAAATCCCAGAAGCGGAATATATTTGATTTGTCTATTCCGAAGGCTTCAACAGCTTCGGTATTGGTGCTGATGGCAACAAAGTGTCGCGCCACAGCATTGGCAGGTGCCTGGCTGAGGAGCCACATTTTGGCGGTTTCGGCATTCGCCATGGTTTCCTGCGTGGTGAAAGTCTTGCTGACAATCAGAAAAAGCGTTGTGGCCGGGTTTAGTTTTGCGACAGTCTCTGCCATGTGGCTGCCATCGACATTGCTTACAAAGTGTACGTTGAGTCCTGGTTTTGCATAATGTGCCAGGGCACGGCAAACCATCACCGGGCCTAAGTCAGAACCACCTATGCCTATGTTGACCACGTCGGTTATCGGGCTCCCGGTATAGCCCAGCCATTCTCCATTGCGTACCTTTTCGGAGAAGGCTTTCATCTGGGTCTGCACAGCTTCAATTTCCGGCATCACGTCATGGCCATCTACCAGCACCGGCTTACCGCCCTGGTTTCGCAAGGCAGTATGGAGTACGGCGCGGTTTTCGGTAAGGTTGATCTTTTCGCCTGTAAACATAGCCTCAATGGCCTCCGGAAGCTTTGTTTCATGCGCCAGGCTGATCAGTTGGCTAAGCGATTCACTGGTCAGGTGTGTTTTGGAGAAATCGGCGTAGATGTCGCCAAAGGTCAGGCTAAGGGTGTTAACCCTATCAGGATCTGTTTCAAAATGTTTTCGGATAGGGGTTGCAGTGTATAACCGGTGATTTTCCGTGAGCAGTTTCCATGCTTTCGTAGTCATGGGATTTATATTCTTCAGCATATATTGATTTTTTCTCTGTTTAGTGGTGTAAAAATACGAAAACCCGGGGCAAATGGAATTGCACCGGGTTCGATTTTGTGTCAGTTGAGGGGGTTAGTTACCCAGTGGACTGATTGTAAAGACTAATGTAGAATTGAGGCTCAGGGTTAGCTGAGATGCCGGCAAGGGTCCCAGTAATGTACCGTAGAGGCCAAGATAAAAATTGTTGTTGTTGATAAGGTTCGTGATGGCGGCATTGTCGAGGATCAGCGAAACGGATATGCTGCCGGGTGCAATAGTGCCGGTACGGGCGATCTGAGTCCCTGCTGAAAGGGTTTGGAGGTCGGTGCCGGCAACTAAGCGGGCAGAACCCAGCCAGTCGAAATTTTTGTCTTCAGGGAGCAGAATGGTTACTACAACATTTGTGATGTTACCATTGGTGATCGTGGCTGAAGAAACACCATGGGCATTCAGTATACTGTCGATGTTGACGGTGATGTGCTGATAGGTAAACAGCGTTTCGCTGGCGATAGATTTGAGCGCGTAATCAGCTGAATCGAGTGTGAATTGATGTTCAGGCGAGGGGAGGCTGACGCTGAATGAGGTGAGATCCTTTACTTTTTCACATGAAGTGGTAAGAAAGGCAGCGGCTACAATTCCCAGAAACATAGTAAACAAAGTGACTTTTTTCATTTTTTATTGATTAAAAGTTGATGAAATGAATGGAATCCTTGTGGGATTGAAAACAATCGTGAGGCCAAACGGTTTAATCTGGCATAGATACAAGACCAGTACTTATGTTAAAAGGTTGCTTGAAAGGTAATTGCAACAAATTTATTTCCGGTGTCAGGTGTGTGGTGTCTTTCAAACAAAACTGCCCGTGATAAAATCATCGGGCAGTGTACGTTATCAAAACCAAAAACCAATAATGACATTCAATCAAACTTAAACTTTCAGTGGGTTTATACTTTGCCGTGAGTGGTTGGCCGTAGATCATCTGAAATTCAACAATGCAAAGCTACATCATTCAGGTTCAAAAAAAAGTTAATTAAAACTAATAATTGTTAAAAAAACTTAAATGAAAAATAGGTTAACAGCGAATCCATACTTTTGCAGTAGATGATTAAAAAGCTGATTTTAACCATAATTGCATTGATGACTGTGGCCCTGATGGGTTTGATGGTCATTCAGGCCTATTGGATCAAGAATGCCTTCACGCTGAAGGAGGCAGAATTTGCCCGCTCGGTGGAGTCTGCATTGTCGCAAGTGGTTGTCAGACTTGAAAAACTTGAGGCGGGAACCCGGCTGCGGAAATACAAGGAGAGTGCTTCACTCTACCGAAAAATAGATTCACTGAATGTGTTGATCGATAAACGCATCGGTGAACTGGCCATCGAACATCCCGAGTTGCGCAATACCGATGGACGCAGGGGGAATGGTTTGGCAGAGACCGACTTGTTCGATGTAAATAATGGCTGGCGAACCATCAGACGCAACGATACCGTGGAGGTTCAGTATGACTCTTCTCTGGTGGCTAATAAACAGCACAATCCAAACCCCGACAGGTTTGATCCCCAATCCGACAAACGGATCAAACGACTCTACCGGCAGCGTAGCCGTGTGATGGATGAATTGGTTCGTAGATCGTTTATTCTCAATGACGTGTTTCATAATCTGATGGACAACAGCGCTTATAAGGCTGTCGAGGATCGGCTGGATGTCAGTGTTATTGATTCATTGCTTGCCATGGAACTCGAAAATGAAGGGATCAGCACCATCTTTGAGTTCGGTGTTTACATTCCTTCGCGGAATATACTTACCCTGCAGCGGACAGGAACTTATCCTGAAAAACTGCTTAACAACGGATTCCCTATTCGACTTTTTCCTTCCAACAAAGCGGCTACACCTTCCTACCTGCTCATCTATTTCCCTAATGAAGTCACCTTTGTGATGAGCCAGATATGGTGGTTGTTGCTCTTATCGGCCCTGCTTGTTATTGTTATCATATACGCTTTTAGTTACACTATTCTTTCGATTATCAGGCAGAAGAAGCTTCAGGACATGAAAAATGATTTCATCAACAACATGACCCATGAATTCAAAACCCCTGTCTCAACCATTGCCTTAGCCTGTGAAGCGTTGAATGATAAGGATGTGGTGAAATCGGATGAGTTATACCAAACCTATATCCGGATGATCAGCGAAGAGAACCAGCGACTTGGAAAGATGGTCGAGAAAGTATTGGAGGCTGCCACGTTCGAGAAGGGAAAGCTGAGGATGAAGGAAGAGCCGGTTGATCTGCATGATATCATCAGGGAAGTCGTTCACAACATCTCAATACAAGTTGAATCTAATGATGGAAGGATCGAAGTGGAATTAAACAGCAAGCAGGCTATGGTTACAGGCGATAGGTTACATCTCACAAATATGGTCTATAACCTGATCGACAACGCCAACAAGTATTCACCAATAAAACCGCTGATCAGGGTTACTACCCAAAGGCACGGCCGGCACATCAGGCTCTCGGTGAGCGACAACGGGATCGGGATCAGTCGAAGCAATCAGAAGAAAATATTCGATCGGCTCTACCGTGTTCCTACCGGTGATATTCACGACGTAAAGGGCTATGGGCTCGGGCTGAGTTATGTGAAAGCCATCATCGAAAACCATGGCGGAAATATTGAAGTTAAGAGTGAATTGAATCATGGCTCGGAATTCGTAGTAACTTTGCCTTTGGTTCACGAGACCATCACCAAATAAAATCAATGAAGAGATGGCTGAAAGCAAACTAAGGATACTGCTGGCGGAGGACGATAAAAATCTGGGTACTGTTTTAAAAGCATACCTGGAAGCTAAAGGTTTTGAAACCACATTGTGTGTCAACGGTGAGGAGGCTCTTCATGCTTTCGGACGCCAGTCTTGGGAGTTTTGCATTCTTGACATCATGATGCCTATCAAGGATGGTTTTACCGTGGCCCGGGAGATTCGCCAGATGAGTGCGGTACCGATCATTTTCCTGACCGCCCGCTCGATGCAGGACGACAAGATGCGGGGTTTTAACCTCGGTGCCGACGACTATATTACCAAACCGTTCAGTATGGACGAACTGCTGGCGCGTATCAACGCCATCCTGCGCCGGGCCGATATTCAGCGCAAACCCGAACCTGATCAGCCTGTTTACCATATCGGAAACTATGAATTTGACGTAAACGCCCAAATCCTTCGTATTGGCACGGATGAGCAAAAACTGACCTCCAAGGAGACCATGTTGCTCAAACTCCTCTGCGAAAACGAGAACAATGTACTCGACAGGCGCACCGCTCTTCAGCGTATCTGGAACGATGATAACTACTTCAATGCCCGTAGCATGGACGTGTACATCACCAAACTACGAAAATATTTCAAAGAAGATTCCAATGTGCGGTTATTGAATGTTCATGGCGTGGGGTTCAAACTCGTTACCCAGCAGATTTAAGCAATCTTTCTTCCGTTGGGGGTTCCCTTCGCTGTCGCTGCGTTCTCGTCTCCTGGTGTACCTGAAGCTGTTTTAAAAGGATGCTGGGGCTGTCGGTGCTGTTCTCATTCACAGTCCTGAGAAGAACCGGACTTTTTACTTTTAATTTTACCCGGGAAGCCCTATGATATGTAATGCCATTAGTGTTTCAGGACGAGTGTTTTTTATGCGCTACAAGTGTAATAACAAGCTTTTTTGATTTTTCTTGTTATATGGAGGATAAGTGTATAAATGTTAATTTCTTGTGCAGATCAGCAACTTCATGCTACTGTAATATCCTGATTATAGTAAATCTAAAGGATTGATTTTAGAGGTATATGTCAGTTGAAATTTTGTTTTGGAAATGCTGCCTGTGTAATAGCAGAATAAATTATGGTACATGAGATTGGATATTTACCGTGTCTGTCAGCAAAGCTATATTCAGACGCGATCATGCGCAGTTGTATTGTGTGCTGATAAATCAAAAAGAGATGCCGTCTACGACGTCTCTTCAAAGTAATTAGTGTCCTTTTTGTGTAACTTAATCTTTGTAAATCAGTGGCCTGATATACAATTCAGGGAATCAACAGCCCGGGTTTCATTTTTGCAGTATTGGCGTTTTGCCGAATACATATAGTTCATTGCCAGCAAGCCGGAATTATCAACTCCTTTTATTAATGCACTATTTGAACAGTCAATAACTATTTGCTAGGAACATCCCCCGGCCACTTTTTTCTTTTTTCCTTTTGGTGGCTGAACAGGTGCCTTTTGGCCGCCTGTTGGTTTAACGTCATTGCCGGCGGGTTGTTCGCCGCCACCTAAAGCCTGACCTGCTCCTTTTCTGAAGTTGTAGCGAGCGAGGTCGTCATTGGAGGTAATACCGGCTGGCGGATTGGGGTTGAGGATGGCTTCAGCCCAATAATTCAGTCCTCCGCGCAGCACATTAATGTTGTTGTATCCCAGTTGGCGGAGCAGCATCCATGCTTCATTTGCCTGAGTTGTTCCATTGCCGTACAGCACAAATGTCCTCACATTCTGGTCAAAGAGTTCGGCCTGTTCGTCCGAGAGGATGGCGTCGAATGGGACGTTGATAGCACCTGGCAGGCTGAATTTTTCAAATTCATTCTGAGGTCTGGTGTCGATCAATTGCAGGAAGGGGTCTTTTTCAACCAACATCTGGGCCACCTGTTCAGGTTCAATGTATTGTGTGCCGCTCTTAAGTTCATCGAGAATTTGTTTGGCACTGAGTTTATATGGCTTCGTTGTGTTTTTGGGAACGGCGGCAATAATGACCCCCAGGGTAAGCAGCCCGGCAGTGAGGAGCATTCGGGGGGTGAAGGATATGTTTTTCATGATGAATTCCGTTTTTGTAATTAATAATCCTTAGTATTCCTCACGCGGGAATTTTTTCTCAGCCCATTCGGCACCCCAAAACATCAGCACGGCAGCAATGATCATCAGCAATGTAAACAATCCTTCGGTTATTCCAAAGAACTCAGAGATGCGTGGTGATCCCATATAACCTGCTTTATAGAGCTTTTCGTACAAGGGATATCCTTCGGCAAAGAGGAAAACACCTATGAACAATCCCACGATAAAGACCATTGCATCGATTTTTCCGATGGCCGCACCACAGAAGCTGGTTCCAGGGCAATAACCACCCATGATAAAACCTACACCCATGATGACGCCACCCAGGATTGCAGAATGGAGAAAGGTTTCGTTCACGTAAACGAAACTTAGGTCGATCCATCCAAAAAGACTGAAGAACAAAAGTCCGAGAGCAGCTGTAACTGCTCCGGTGAAGAAGACTTTAAGCACGACAGTGTCGTAGCCATAAAACACACCAGCCAGTTTCCGGCTTGAGGAGAAGCCTCCCTGTTCGAGGACAAAGCCAAAGGCGATACCAATGAAAAAGGCCAGCAGAAGGTTGGTGTTATCAGAGATTATTTCGTTGACGACTAATGGTCCCATGATTTATGCAATTTTTTTGTTTGTTATTCAGTTCAGATCCAAAGTTTCCGGAAGAAGTAAGCGAATATGAAAGCTGTTCCGAAAATAGATATCATGGAGATAAAGCCTCCAAGCGACAACACCGCCATACCGCTTAACGCCGAGCCACTTGTGCAGCCTCTTCCGAATTGTGACCCTATGCCGAACAGAATACCGCCTGCAAGGGCGAAGATCAATCGGGTACGCGATTTAATTTTTGGGCTATGTTCTACCTTCCATGTCAATCGGCGTGAGATAACACCCGAAAGGAATCCGCCGATGATGACACCCAGCATTTCATAAACCAGCCAGGAATTGAGCGGATTGCCTTTGTGCCCTGAGAGATATTCCTTGTAAAACAAGGCGTTTTCGGCATGTGAGGGGGCAATGGTTTCAACACCGGCAACAATAGCACTCTTGACAGCACCACTCGAACCTACACTACGCCCAGAGATGAAATTGGCGGCAAGTACCACCACCCCTAACAGCACTCCTGCCAGGTATGGGTTCATATAACTCCGTTTTTTGTGTTCAGACATTTCTTTAGAGATTTAATGGTTTTAAAATCAAATTAATAAAGCCATCTGCTGGCCTGACCTGCGTACACGATGATAAACCGGAAGATGAGTCCGCCGATGATAACCATCACGGGGGCAATAAAATATGGCATGTGAAATTTTCTGATCTCAAGAAGTTCAAGCAAGGCCGGAATGGCCAGTCCGAGGGTTACCACGAAGAGCCAGAAAGGAACTGTGTATGCTCCGCCAAGGAATAGCGATGCGGCGTCAATGTGCACCTGAGTGCTGGCCAGAAATCCCATAAACATGTGAATGATCAGAAAAAGTTCTATGCCTATCAGCATCAGGTCGATGCGAGCAAATGTCAATCTTTCTGCAGCATTTTTGCTCATCAGTACAATGGCCGCAGCTCCTGTCGATAAGCCTGAAGTAAGGAACAGGGGGCCGAGGATTGAGGTGTTCCACAAAGGACGTGCATTGAAGGCTGATAACAGGATGCCGGTGTAGACGCCAAGGATGAGTGATGAAATTAGCATCATCCAGGCAAGGGGCATTTGGTGCTTTCTGAAAAAGGCCTCCAGTTGGTATAGCCATTTGTATTTCCAGTCCCATTTTGGGAACAAAATCTTGATGTTGAGGGCGCACCAGATGAGTGATAAGGGGGTTACAATCATCAATGTCCATGCTCCCCATGACATGGGTGATTGCAGTCTTAAGGTGGTGTAGAGCCTCCAGAAGTAGAGTTTGTGGTGCAGGTCGATGAACAGGGCCAGGAGGCCTAAGGCCAGCAGTACAGGGGTGATGAAGGGGGCCAGTTTAACGGCAGTGGGAAACTCCTTTTCTTTATGCAGAATGGAGTAGAGGGCTGCGAAAAACAGGATCCCGGCAGCCAAACCACCCAGAAAAAGATAAAGCGGTATTTGCCAGTTCCATATATGTAGTTGCGGGTCTATCAAATGGTTCATGCGACCGCTGACAATGATTTCTTCTCTCATGTTCTTTGGGTTGTTAAATGAGGAAATAAAGTTGAGGATTGGTTCCGGCTTCGGGGATCAGCGTCTTGTACTTGCGGTTCTTCAGTATTTTCGAGACGGGGCTGTTGGGATCGTCAAGGTCGCCGAAATACATACACTTAGTGGGACAAACTGAAACACAGGCCGGGTTGAGTCCCTTTTTTACCCTGTTTTCGAGGCAAAAAGTGCATTTGTCAACATAGCCATCGGGGTGAGGGTATCGGGCATCATAGGGGCAACTGGCAATACATGCACCACAACCGATGCATTTTTCAGGGGTAACCAGCACGACACCTCCTTCGGCGTAATGGCTTGCCCCTGTCGGGCAGCAACGCACACAAGGGGAGTTATCGCAATGGTTGCAGCGCTCCGAGCGAATTTCTGCCTCCAGATTAGGATAAGTGCCATCAGTAACTTCAACTACCCAATCGCGGCAAAAGCCAATAGGAACATTGTTCTCGGTCTGGCAGGCTACAACGCAATCGCTGCAGCCTACGCATTTGCGGGTATCAACGGCCATTGCGTACCTCATGCTTCAGCCTCCTTTCCTGCTTTATTATTATCAATAATAAAAGTGACGAAATTGCCCCGCATACCTGTTCCTCCCATGGCAGGGTCGATGTGAACGCGGGTAATCAGTTCGGTGTCGTTTATACCATGTCCGTATGCCCGGGTTAGTTTTGGGTTATTGTGCCCAAAACCATGAACCATGTAAACAGAGTCCCACCGGATTCTTTCTGTTACCCTTACTTTGATAGAGAACGTGGAAACCACATCGTCCTGATTCTTAAGTTTTACGCTTTGACCTGGTTCTAATCCCCACAATTTGGCAACTTTTGGGTTTACCCAAAGGACATTCTCATCCATAAGGTCAGTAAGGTTCGGATTGTTGGCGGTTCGGCTGAAGGTGTGCATAGGGGCACGGCCGTAAATGAGCCTGTAGAATCCTTCGGGGGGCTCTTCATGGGCTGTATAAACAGGGAGTGGGGAAAATCCTGCTGCTTCCATGTCGGAAGAATAAAGTTCAATTTTCCCTGAAGAGGTGTTGAAGGCAACGGCTTCTCCTTCCGTAAAATAGAGGTCATCGGTTTCACGTGGAAAATTCTTTACCCCGATGCGTTTCATTTCTTCGAGGGAGGTACCGGCTTTTTTAAGCTGCCAGTCGAGCATTTCTTCGATATCTTTCCATGGGAACCATGCACTCAGACCAAGCTTTTCGGCAAGCTCCTTTGCGATCCAGTCTGCTGGTTTGGAATTGTATTTGGGTTCAACGGCAGGCATCCGAAGTGCCAGATTGGGCTGCCGATGGTTTGAGTTACGAATCATGTCGTACCGTTCCAGATAAGTGCATTCAGGAAGAACTACATCAGCATAGCCCGTGAGTTCAATGGGCATGGTATCGACCACTACCAGGAGGTCGAGTGCCTCAATAGCCTCACGGGTTTTGGCCTGATTGGGAAGGGCTGCCAGTAGGTTGGTGCCGTTGACAATCCATCCTTTGTATTTTCCCTGATCTAAACCTGTAGGGATGGTTGCATCGCAAATGCCATTGGCTACCACCTCATTGGCGAGCGTGTACATTCCATCGTATGCTTGGGAAGGCTGGCGCCCGGGTACGGGAAATGCCGGAACCGGAAAGGAGGGAAGGTGAAATTTTTCGGGTTGGTAATATCCTCCGCGTCGACCCCATGAACCCAGCAGTGCTGTCAGAATAGCTACTGCTCTCAATCGTTGGGTGTCATCGCCATACCATGTAACATGACGCCCGGGGTTAACAATTACGGCAGGGGAAGCATTCCGCATTTCACGGGCCGTTTCAACAATCACATTTGGATCGATGGTGGTGATGCCAAATGCCCATTCAGGGGTAAACGGTTTTACGTGTTCTTTGAGCTGTTCAAATCCTATGGTATGGAGAGCCACATACTCCTTGTCGTACCATTCGTTTTCAATCAACACATGAATCCATGACAGCAGAAGTGCCATGTCGGTGGCTGGTTTAATGGGAAGCCAATATTTAGATTTGCCTGCTGCAGTTGAAAAGCGGGGGTCTACAGTGATAATGGTGGCGCCTCTGTCGATAGCGTCCGACATCTCCTGTACCTGACCATTGTGCATGTTTTCACCCAGATGGCTGCCAATTAGAACCAGACAACGGGTGTCGCGAATGTCGATTCGTTCGGGTGAATAGATGATATCGCCAAAGGTAGTCAGGAAACCAACCTCACGTGGTCCTCTGCACTGGGCAAAAGAAGGAGCCGCGATGGAAGCCGATCCGAAAGCTTTTAGTAATTGACCGAAATGAGCACCGCCAGAGCCGTGTGAGAAAAGGGCCATCGACTCTGGTCCGTGTTTAGTAGCAATATCCTTCATTTTACCCGCGATCAGGTCGAGGGCTTCGTCCCAGCTTGCCTCTCTGTATGTTTGTTTGCCATCGATGGTGGTGCGGATCAGCGGGGTCTTCAGCCGGTCTTCATCATAATACTGTCCTATGCCACCGGTGCCCCTTGGGCAGAATCGCCCGTTGCAATGCTGGTCATCATCATTACCGACAATCTTCCTGATGTTTCCTTCACTGTCCTTATACACCCAACCGGCACATTGCCAGAAACAAACCTCGCAATAGGTGGGAGTGCGATGAAGCGGTTTTTCCTTCCCCGGTACCTTCTTCAGGATCGTATCCATTACAGAAGACCCCATCGCCATGCGCGTGAGCCCCCCCGCAGCGGCTACTCCTCCCAGCCCCAGCGCGCTGATCTTGATAAAACTACGTCTGGTACTCATGTGATAAGCTTTAATTTACTATTACAAATTTGATGACTACCCAACATAAGTCATCATATCCAGATTTCTAAATGTTTGCCAAAAGTAGCGATATTTCTATCAGATTTTTAGGTTCTTCTGGTTTTTTTGATTTTGTAATATGTTGTTTGTTAGTTTGTTGTGGTATTGTTATTTAGACTAAATAAATAAAATAGTCGTAATGGCATGATATAAGGTTAAATATGAGCTTGTTTATACGCAGAATAAATTAGGGATACCAAAGTAGGTTAAGTTAATTTGTTTTTTGATTAAGTATTTGCTAATTAGTTATGTGCTCGTTTTTATAAAGCGGATGAGTAGGTTTTTTTTTATTAAAAAATACCTGTGGACAGATGATGTGCCTTAAAGAAACTGCTGGATTTTGATTCTTTTAAGTATTAGCTTGATTATATCAGGATGCATCATCGTTTGACTGATCCATAAATGATTCCCGTATCTTTAGAAAGTCTCTGATAGGTTTCAAACCAGGTATACCTGATAAGGTGTTGTTGTAGGCCGGGTATGCCGGTAACAATCAGAATCATACATACAACAAACCCTATAGTGGCGAAACCTGAATGAACTGCCGATTGCCAATCACTGCCCATAATTATTGGCTCCAATCGTAGATACATCTGCAAAGATCCCGCCCCTCCTGAGTTTATTTTGATGATGATAATACATCTACGGGGGGGGTGCCCCTCCGGGGCAGATGTTGATGAAACAATATATCAGCAAAGTCAATACCCCTGCAACGTCTGGAATAAACACTGTTGAAAATCTGTGGAAAAGAACACCATATAGTTAGTTCAACCGTAGATGGACCGTAGATGAAGCGTAGATGAAGCGGAGGTTAAGCGTGCCGTCAGGGTCGATTCACGTTTGATTTACGCCTGGTTCCCGATGTGTATTCTTTTAAATGCATACCGTGTTAATACAAAAACTGTACCAGGGCCGGGCATTCTGTTTTTTTGCTATGACTATGGCTATGGCTTTAACTTTGACTTTGACTTTAACTGTGCCTTTAACTATGGCTTCGATGGATCCATCATCTCGCTATTTACAGAGATAGTTGTGAACAAGTCTTCGGGATGGTATAATCGTCGGATGCAAACACCATTGACAGCGCGTATTAAGCAAATATTACTTGCCATTGACTCTCGGTAAAGTTGTTTAAACATGTATTAATGTTTCTTTAGGTGTTGGAATTTCAAAAAGATACAAAATACTATTCAGTTAATGAACATGTAGTCAATTTATTATATTGTTTTTTGTGTTGTTTTTCTACTCCCACAATTGTTAATTGTATTTTTAGACAGTTTCTTAACCTCCGGCTAATCCTTCAGAGTAGGAAATCCAATCCTGGTAGAATTTCTGAAGAACAATAAAGATTCATTGCATTGCAAAAAAAACCGGATAGGCAGACTAGAACTATGGCTGATATGATAGTGTAAAATGAAGGAGTTCAGGATAAAGCATGATTTTTATCATGATTTCCGGGTGTTTTTTGGCAAATGATTGTTTCTCATTGTTTGTGCAATGGATGTATCTAATAGGAGTAAAGGGAGCCCTGGTGAATTTTATAGGGTATATACAGAAGCGGCCAGTAAATCACAGATCAAATTCAAGGATGTTGCATGGACCCGGAAATAATGGTGGGTGAGGTCGGACGGGTTAACCTGAGCGAATTTCCTGATGGCTGGGGAAGCAGTTTGGTCAGTATTTTGTGGTGATACCGGCAATAAAAAATACGGCAGAGTCAATTTGACGCTGTTGCCAGCCTAATTGTTTTATCCGCGTGAAGAAAAGGATCTGTAGTAATAGTAAACAATACAACAACTTGCCGGAGGTTATATCAGCATTTGTTGAAAGTTGCGCGTATTAGCGAACCAGCTTTATCTTTGAAAGAGAACCATCGATGGAGGCAGTCGCGATGTAGAACCCCGGTGTCAAATGACGGATATCGACGGAAGTCTGGCCTGCACTGATGTCTGTATATTTGATCAGACGCCCGCCGGCATCATAGAGTGCGAGGGTTGCTTTCCTGAAGGGTTTGAGAGTATTGATGAGGATTGCATTCTTTGTATGATCATACCAGATCTTTACTGTCTCATTATTCTGAATTTCTTCAGTTGAGGTGAAAAGGTCGATCGTATGTTCAGGGGCAAAATCAGAGCAGGTAAACCCCGGGCTGATAGCCTGAACGCTCCAGAAGTATGTTCCTTCACGCATCTGGTTGATAGTCCATACAGTATCAAATTGAACGTTTCCCATAGCGGGGATGGACATCAGGCTTGTTCCTGCAACAGTATTGGCTGAGAAAATTTCCTGTCCGCCGGCGGTGGAGCCAACTCTGAGGTTATAGGTCAGGGCATCCATTGAACTTCGCATGGCAGATGGCCGATTCCACTTGAAGGTGATGCTGGTGCCTGATGTTTCGGCTGTCAGGTTTTGGGGTTCATCAGGGGTAAGCGATTGTGAAAACTGGTTAGAGCCGGCAATATTCCTGAAGAGGTAGGTCGATGGATTGCCTGAGCCGGAAATGCCGGTCAGGAGAACATCGGCATCGCCATCGTTGTCATAATCGCCGGCAGTCACGGATGAATTGTCGAGGGCAGGGAAGTCAAAAGCTGTTTGCCAGAAACCACCGTTGCCATTGTTGTGATACATGACTGTTGCCGTAATGCCACATCCGGTTCCTTTTCCTGTGACGATGAAGTCGACTAAACCATCGAGATCAAAATCGGCCAGAGCAATACCGCCAAGATATAATCCGGGTAATCCGACACTCATCTTTGTCCAGACATCATTGCCATCGTTACGGTAGATCCAGAATACAGAAATTCCGGTCATGAAGTTGACTCCCTGGTAGAAGAGGTCCATATCCCCATCGTTTTCAAGGTCACCAAAGGCCATTGATCCGGCTGATACTCCTTCGAAACTTGCATTGACCTCTACAAATGTTCCTTCAACATTCCGGTAGAGGCGGGTAATGTCACCGCCTCCCGAGTCTCCTGAAATGGCGACATCCAGGTCTCCGTCGTTGTCGATATCGGCGAAAGCCATGGCCGAGCTGACAAGGTTGGGAAGATTGGTTGGAATCAGTGTAAATCCGTTCTCTCCATCATTTCTATAGAGTCCGGTGAAATGGTTCAGGCTGAGCGTATCGCCAGATATTAACAGATCAGGGTCTCCATCTCTGTCGTAATCAAACCAGGCAGCCTGGCCGTTCGCGAAGCCGGGAAACTTTATAGCTGTGGGTTTGATGATAGTCCCGTTTTCATTGTTATAAAGGATTGTCTTGCGGTTGTAGTCGTCTGTCATTCCACTCAGCAACAAGTCCATGTCGCCATCCAGGTCGTAATCGGCCCACTGTGCCACCCCTTTCTGCAAAGGCTCAAACGCAATTGTGGTTGCTGTAAACGTCCCGTTATTGTTGTTGAACAGGGTCGTTTTGGCCTGACTGCCTGTTTGAATACCGGTTAGTACAACATCGAGATCGCCGTCATTGTCGTAATCGGCCATGGAACTCCATCCCTGAGCGAAGGGCGAAAAACCGGCGTTAACCTGAAGGAATTCCTGCGCTGAAGCAGACAAAGCGGGGAATATGGCCAGCAAAAGCAGCCTTTGTAATGATGGACGGTTAAAGATTCTCATAGAGCGTTGAACAGATTTATTTTTCCGGCGTCAAATATATACATTATTCTACATATAGCTCTCCCGTCAACCCTGGGGTGATTGTGTATGTCTGTTGTTTTATGCGACATAAATGACAGGCTGTTGATGCGATTTAAAAATCAGCAGCAGGCATCAGATTCAATTTGTTGGTTCGAAACCCTTTTTCGGTCAACATATTAAGAATCTTCCCGAGAGAGATGTGATCACCAGCCAGGAGTATAAAGGATCGAGTCCAATAATCCTGAGGTTCGCACAAGAAGGGCATGATTCATCCTGTTGCAGGCTGCCTTTGTTCTGAACAGAACCTACTGATATTTTGTGTCTGAAATACCGGATCTTACATTTAACGAGAATCCCTTTACTATAGACGGCGAGAGACAGCTTTTCACCGGATATAACTTCAATTTCGGCTTCTTTTATGGGGTTCTGCCTGATGAAATAATTCGGAAGCGAAGTTCTGACATACCAATGACCGGTAAGCCGTTTGATGTCGGCTTCCTGTACAGGCTTAGTATCCGGCAGGTTTGATTGATCGCAACCTGTAATGAAGAGGAGGCAGCCAAGACTCAGCATGTTGAATTGACTGCCCAAAATCAGAAGGTTTTGGAGGAGCTCGTCCCCAGGTTTTTGGGTACGATGGACATCACCGGCACAGGCGACTGACGAATGAGTTGGGTGGCTTCAGAGTCAATAAAATAATCAATGAAGTTAATCTCTGCCTGAGTGGTTATTGTGATGAGGTCAATGGTTGGCCGGTCTTTCACGTAATCAATGATCATCCTGACGAAAGAGAGTTCATCGGACGCACATTCTAGAATCTCACCGGTACACCTGATTCCTTCCTTTTCGATAAAGTTCTTCACCTGACGGAACTGAATCTGCAGATGGTTGAGTTCGCCCGTAGCAGTCAGTCCACAATGTCCGGAGAGTATCTGGATAGTAGCGTTATATACTTTCGCAATACTGATAGCAGCCAGAACCTTTTGACGTGTTTCGGCGGTCAGGTCAAGGGGTAACAAGATGTTCCGGCATCGGTTCTGATCTATTTGGTTGGCTTTAATTGTGAAGACGGGTACCTGAGCTGACCGGATAACCCTTATGGCATTGCCTCCGATGATATCGGGATTGGAGTTTGATGCCCCCAGAAAGATGAACCTTGCCCCGATCTGCTCAGCCATTTCGTTGATCTTTTGTACAATCTTACCGGTAACAACGTGGGTAGTAACTTTAAGTCCTGACTCTTGTTCTGCTTTTTGCCCGAGAGCACTAAGATCGGCACTCAACCTCGCCTTTAGCTCGAGCGACTGTTCAGGTGGGAAAAACCGGCGCAGGATTCCGCCGTCATCATGAATGTAAAGCAAGTGCAAGTGGAGCTGAAGTTGTCGTGCGATGTTGAACGACTGTTTGATGGCTGCGAGAGATGCTTCTTCAAAGTCTACGGGGATAAGGATCGCGTTTAGGCTCTTCTTCATTTTTAACTTACTTTTGTGTCATTCAAAAATAGGAATTATTTATCATGAAAAGCAAGATGCAAGCGTCGGAATTGATTCTGACCCCCGAAGGTGCTGTTTATCATCTGAGGATATTACCCCATCAGTTGGCTCACAAGGTGATTCTGGTAGGTGATCAGGCCCGGGTGTCCATGATTTCCAAACATTTTAGCCGCATTGAGTGCCAGGTTCAGAACCGGGAAATCTGTACCCACACAGGGTGGTACAATGGTGTCCGTATTAGTGCTGTCAGTACAGGTATGGGAACCGATAACATCGATATCGTAGTCAACGAACTCGACGCGCTTGTCAACATCGACTTTCATTCCCGCTCCATCTGTGAAAAACATACCCAACTCGAACTGGTTCGTCTGGGTACCAGTGGTGCCCTTCAGCCCGGGATTGCCATCGGTGATTTCGTTGCCTCCGAATGGGGTGTAGGGATCGATGGATTGCTGAATTTTTATGCCGGTGATAAATCATCTTTTAACGATGAGATGAATGCAGCCTTTATGAAGCACATGAACTGGCCTGCCAGTTGGGCTGATACCTATATTGCACCCGCCAATAAGGACTTGATGGATAAGCTGGCTCCCGGGCTTATTCGGGGAATTACCGCTACTGCACCAGGTTTTTATGGGCCTCAGGGGCGGCAGTTGCGTGGACAGCTATTCCGGGACGATCTGAATGAATTGCTGATGACGTTTAATTACAATGGCACCCGTGTTGTAAATTTTGAAATGGAGACCTCTGCGCTCTTCGGGCTTTCAGCACTTCTCGGACACAAGGCTCTTACCATCTGTGTCGCCATTGCCAACCGGGCAACTGGGGAGTTTATGGGAGATTATCATCAACGGATGGAGGATCTCGTTGTCCATTGCCTCGATCATTTTACGCTTTAGTCGATGAATCTTGATATCATCAGCAAGCCAACCCTGGTAGTCGATGAGGCGCGATGCCGGTCGAACATTGCCTTCATGGCTGAAAAGGCACGACGGCTCGGGTTAACGTTGCGCCCCCATTTCAAAACACATCAGTCACATGCCATTGGTGAATGGTTCCGCGATGAGGGTATTACCAGAATCACCGTATCTTCGGTTGAGATGGCTCTTTATTTTAACCGTAAGAAATGGAAGGACACTACGCTCGCGATACCTGTGAACCCAAGGGAGGCTGCTATCTTCTTTGCCCTGAACAGGATGGTTTCGTTGAATCTTGTAGTTACCGATCCTGTTTCTCTTGATCCCATACTCCCCTTTTTGACTGAGCATATCCCGGGCGTTTTCATTAAGGTCGACTGTGGTTATGGCAGGGCCGGTCTAAAGGCCGAAGATACCGGGGCGATTGTGAAAGTAGCACAGGCTCTGACTTTAATCCCTAAAGTGGCCTTTAAAGGCATCCTGACCCATGATGGGCATGCTTATTATGCCAGAACACAGCAGGAGATAGAAGACATCAGAACCAGCACCAATCTAAAGCTTGCAAATGTGAAGGCTGCTCTTGAAGAGGCTGGTTTTCCTGCTTTTGTAAGTGCGGGTGATACACCAACCTGCTCTCGTAGCGACAACTGGTATGGGGTTGATGAAATAAGACCCGGCAATTTTGTCTTCTACGATGTTCAGCAATGGGTAGCGGGTAATTGCGCACCAGGACAACTTGCTACTGCTGTTTATTGCCCTGTGATTTCTGTTACGCCTGGTGAAGGGAAAGCCCTGCTTTACGGTGGAAGTATCCATTTCTCGAAGGATTCAGCCATTGAGGATGGAAAGATTATCTATGGTGCAGGGTTTCCTGTGCTTGAGGATGAAGCTCCCTGGCCTGAAAAGAGCGGGGATATACCATTCAGACTCACCGGCCTTTCTCAGGAGCATGGTGTGATCACAGGATCACCTGAAGCAATTGGTCAGTTAAAGCCAGGTCATCTGGTGGCTGTCCATCCCGCCCATTCCTGTCTTACCATGCGGCAGTTTAACCGGTTTTTCACTCTTGATGGCAGTGAAGAGCAAACCATGAATTCCTGATTTTACTATATTTGGTTTCCCGAAAGAATTACCTTCACGTTTTTAAATCTTCACAGACGTTAACAACATTTGAGTATCCTATATGGCTCAACCTTCCTCTCCACATCAGCACGAAATACAGATTCTGATCAGCCTGCTTGATGATCCCGACGAAAAAGTGTACGCTGGGGTGCGCGATAAACTCTTTCTGTATGGTAGTGAAGCCCTTCCTGTACTCGAAAAGGCATGGGAATCTACACTTGATGAGATGGCTCTTCGCCGGATCGAGAATATCCTTCAGGGTATCCAAAAGGAAAGCCTTTTTGCTGAGATGAATACCTGGGTAGCTACAGGAGGGAGCGACCTGCTTCAGGGGGGCATGCTGCTCTCAAGGTTTCACTACAACGGCCTCGACGAAAGCGATGCCATCAGGCAGGCCGGAAGGCTTACACAGGATCTTTGGCTGGAAATGAACCCGAAGCACACTCCTCTTGAAAAGATTAAGGTACTGAATCATGTCTTCTTTGACGTCCATGGCTTTACCCCGGTTCTGAATCCTGCCCCTCCGATCACCGAGTTGCTCATACATGAGGTACTGCAAAGAAAGAAAGGCAACCCTGTTACCCTTGGTATTATCTATCTGATGCTTGCTCAGAGTATGCATTTCCCGATGCTGGGGGTCAATATATCTGGCCATTTTGCCGGGGCATGGCTCAACAAACCTATCCAGTCGCTTACTTTTCCTGTTTCGGTTCAGTTGGTCGACTTCTATGTCAATGCACCGATTAGGGGGGTTGTCTTTACCCATGCCGACATCGACCGATTCCTCGATAAACATGATATCCCTCCCCGGCCGGCTAATTATGTTCCCGTTTCCAATGTGGCTTCTGTCAGACTCCTGGCTGATAAATTGATACAGGTTTATGAAAGATCGTCAGACGTTGAACGATATGAACAATTGAAAATTTTTTTATCGGCATTTGAATAAAGAGGTTTCTGATTTCTCGTTTCCGGATGGGTCGGCTTGTGTGGTTGTCATCCGGATTTGAAGGTCTGGTTTAAAAAAGAAGTAAATAGGAGCCGGATGTTACAAAACAGAAAGTTGAAAGCAGAAACCTGAAACTTGAAACCTGAAATATGAAACCCCAAAAGACGCTCTTCCTCCTCGACGCCATGGCATTGATTTACCGTGCCTATTTCGCGCTGAATAAAAACCCCCGTGTAAATTCGAAAGGGCTGAATACCTCAGCCATGCTTGGTTTTGGTAATACGCTGTGGGATGTTATCCGAAATGAACGGCCAACACATATTGGTGTAGCCTTCGATACGATGGCTCCCTCGGTAAGGCATATTGAATATATTGACTATAAGGCAAACAGACAGCGGATGCCCGAGGAATTGGCGCTGTCAATTCCATGGATCAAGAAATTGATTGAGGCATTTCGAATTCCTATCCTCGAGTGCGATGGCTTTGAGGCTGATGATGTATTGGGTACGCTGGCCATACAGGCTTCCGAAAAAGGGTTCACTACCTACATCATGACTTCCGATAAAGACCTTGGTCAGATGGTTAGCAATAACATCCTGATATATCGTCCCGGTAAATTCGGCAATAAGGCCGAAAAACTCGGTGCTGCAGAAGTATGTGAGAAGTTTGGAATAAGCCGTCCTGATCAGATAAAAGATATGTTGGGCCTCTGGGGTGATGCTTCCGATAATATTCCCGGTATTCCGGGTATTGGTGAAGTAACAGCACGAAAACTGATTGCCACTTTCGATACCATCGAAAACCTGCTGGCAAATGTTGATCTCATCGAAAATGAAAAGCTGCGCGAAAAGATAAAAACCAATGCGCACATGGCTGTCGCCTCAAAGCAACTGGCCACCATCATCCTTGATGTGCCTGTACCTTTTGATGAGGAACAACTTCGGTGGAAAGAACCCGATATGCCTGTGCTAAAGGCGCTCTTTGACGAATTGGAGTTTCGCACTTTCGCCCAGCGTATAGTGACTGATCTCAGGCAACTCAATGCCCCGACAACCGATCTTTTTGGCGAACCACTTGAACAACAGGTTCCTGATTACGTGAAAGCCGATATTCATACTATCAGTTCGCAACCACATGAATACCACCTGGCAGATACGCCGGAAAAGCATCTCGATCTGATTCAACTTCTTCATCTGGCAACAACGTTTTGTTTCGATACCGAAACTACTTCCCTCAGTGAGATGGAGGCCCAACTTGTGGGGATGTCTTTTGCCATTGAACCGGGTGAAGCATGGTATGTGCCGGTATCAGCCAACCAGCAGGCTGCACAGGAGATTATCGGACGTTTCAGACCGCTTTTTGCCGATCCGTCGAAAATGAAAATCGGGCAAAACCTGAAGTATGACCTCAGCGTACTGCGTAATTATGACGTGGAGGTTGCCGGCCCTCTTTTTGATACCATGATTGCACACTATCTGCTTGAACCCGATCAAAGGCATAATATGGATTACCTGGCTGAAACTTACCTCAATTACAAACCGGTGCCTATTGAAGATCTCATCGGGAAGAAAGGAGCAGGGCAGGGGTCGATGCGTCAGGTGCCTCTTGAGAAAATCAAGGAATATGCTGCCGAGGATGCCGATGTAACACTACAGTTGTACAGGCTTTTTGCCCCCGGGCTTACCGAAGGTGGAGCTCTCGACCTTTTCCATCGTGTTGAGATGCCTCTCGTGGAGGTCTTGATGGATATGGAGCGACAGGGTGTCGCCATCGATATTCATGCGCTGGCTGATATCTCCAGGCAACTAACTCATGAACTGGTAAATCTGGAGCAGGAAATCTTTCAAAGTGCCGGCGAAGAGTTTAATATAGCCTCACCTAAACAACTGGGAGTGGTGCTGTTCGAAAAGATGATGATTGCCGAGAAACCCCGCACAACCCGTACCGGACAGTATGCCACTGGTGAAGATGTGCTCGAAAAGCTACGTCACAAACACCCCATTATCGAAATGATCCTCGAATACCGTCAGCTCAGCAAGCTTAAATCGACTTATGTGGATGCCTTACCCCTGCTGGTAAGTCCTATCGACGGAAGAATTCACACCAGTTACAATCAGGCTGTAGCTTCAACAGGCCGCCTTAGCTCTACCAATCCCAACTTACAGAACATTCCTGTAAGGACCGAAAGGGGTCGGGAAATCCGAAAGGCTTTTGTCTCACGCAACAGTGATTTCGTGCTGATGGCTGCCGACTATTCTCAGGTGGAATTGCGCATTATCGCCCATCTCGCTAACGACGAAGCCATGAAGGAGGCCTTTGTCCACGGACATGATATTCATGCAGCTACTGCTGCACGCGTATATGGACTTCCCATCGAAGAGGTTACCCGTGACCAGCGGCGCAATGCCAAGTCGGTTAATTTTGGGATTGTTTATGGCATTTCAGCTTACGGGCTTTCTGAACAGCTTGGAATAAGCAGACGTGAAGCAGCCGACATCATCGAACAATACTTCAGCCAATACCACGGGATCAAGAAATGGATGGATCAATCGATCGCTTTTGCGCGCGAAAATGGCTACGTGGAAACGCTCCTCGGCAGGAGGCGTTATCTGCGTGACATCACTTCGGCCAATGCCACCGTGCGTGGATTTGCCGAACGAAATGCCATCAATGCTCCTATTCAGGGCTCCTCTGCCGACATGATCAAGATAGCCATGATTAATATTCATCGTGAAATGAACAGGCGGGGTATGCAATCAAAAATGATCCTGCAGGTTCACGACGAACTTGTGTTTGATGCCCTTCGTTCTGAAATCGATGAACTGAAAATCATGGTAACTGATTTAATGCAACAGGCATTGCCGTTGAGCATTCCTGTGGTGGTGGATGTTAATGTCGGGGAGAATTGGCTGGAGGCGCACTAAGCCCTGTTACGGGCTTCTCTCCCGGCAATTTCTGCCTGGATTTTCTTTAGTTCCGGAGCCGGTTATTCTGCTATCAATGTAAGCGGTTTTACCAGATTATTCTGGAATTCAATTTGTTCACATCCTTCTGAATTGTGAGAATTGAACCTTTGCCTGACCGGAGAAATGGTTCAATAGTGAGCAGAAGTAATGAATAATGGTTATATTCCGTAATCCGGGGACAAGCCTGTCAACAACATGAAGATTTCTGACCGCAGGCACGCTAACTGTCCTTTTGCCCCAGTATTTGATTTACCAGCTCAATTGGCAAACTTGTGATTGCAGCAATCTGACCGGCTGACAGTTCTTCTTTCCTTAACCTGAGCACAAGGTGCTCCAGCGATTCACCAATTTCAATGATGTGTTTATCCGGGTCCAGGATCCTTACAACTTTCTGTCGCCATGGCTGTTCCCTGATTTCATGAACGAAGGGAACATGATTGTCTTTTAATACCTGTACAATCTGTTCTAAGTCATTGTTCTCGAAATACAGTTCAAAATTGTTACTCCCGTAGGTTATTGTTTTATTGTCTATTAAACCTTCATAGTGTGTTTGAAGATGTATGGCAAAATCACCGTCGTAAGTCACGTTTTCTCCGAAGTCAAATTTTACCTTTTGATTCAGCAGGTTCTCGTAAAATTCACGCGAACGTTGTATGTCGGATACAACCAATAATGGGCAAATGTATTTCATATTAGGTTAGTTAAATGGTTATGTTGAAATCGGTGTGGTAAGTATTACTTTGGCAGAATATGCCAGAATTGCTCTTAAGTGGAAGCCACTAAAACTGTGCCAGAAATTTTACATAATTATTCTTTCTACATATAAAATATACTCCATAATTACTACAGCGATAGGCGATACATAAGAAAAACCTATCTTTGGCCTAACTTTGACCCATCTTTGTCCCCTCTCACGTGTATTTTCGACCTGTAAATAACATATAATCAAATAGATAAAATATTGAATTTTGTGACAGTAAGTTACGAAAAAATTTTAAAAAAAGGTGAAAATTTTTTTCCTGGAAGGTAAAATAAGCATAAAAATGCTTCTAAAATTTGGAATTGCAACCAAGGGGTAGACAACAAAAAAGGCTGGCATTGTTTCCTGATTCATTTTTGAAAATGGTTTAGATGAAGGTTGGGTGAACAGGTCAGTTCAAATGGAAATTGCGGGGTACCGAATAACCTAAAAGAAGCATGGCCATTCAAATTCAGGTGTTTATTCACAAGCCTGATGTTAGTGACGATGCATTGAATCCTGATCAGGTTGGTAGACCGTGCAGCACGGTCTAGGCGATCTTCAGGAAATCGGGAAATGCTGCACCTGCCGGTGACACACCCTGACAGGAAGTTAGACGGCGAAAAAAATATTCCTTTTTATTCGATGTTTCCGCAAGAATTTCTACTTTTGGCTACAATAGAGTGCCGGTAGTTCACAAACCGTCAGCAAGGCTCACCGGGTGCCCTAACCCTGAGAGGGAAGACCGGCCCGGATAAGTGGTAAAAACCTGCTTTTTCCGCAAAAAGTCTTGCACGCGTTTTTGTCCATACCGACCTCATGACCAAGATGTTAGTGCAATTATGATGTGACTGACGTGGCAGAGCTATAAAGAGACGGGTATAGATAAGGGTGTTGTGTAGTGATTAGAACCTGTACAGGAGAGTTTTATCGTCCTTCTAAAGCGGGAGAAATTTTCGATCTGGTTTGCTCAAGGTATTGGAAATATTTATATTTGTTGGTTGATAACAGATAATCCAAAATCATTTTTATCTGAAACAGTATTTTTCCATACCAGAGCAATATCGCGACCGTAAGGTTGTAGAATTAAGGGAGGTATGAATAAACATGATTACCAAAAGGTTGAAATCGTATCCCAATTGTTATTGGTACACAGCATCAAACACCTGTGTGATTCTGACTGAGAAATTTGACTTAACCCATTTTTGTAGTTTCATGGAGCCGGTAACTATTGACAATTCGAATGCGCTACGCCCTGGAAGTGCCGTTAAAATCAAAAAGATATTGCATCACGGCAATTTTCAAATCGGGATATTTTTCGGGTTTGACAATGAATTGAAACAAAAAGTGAAACGATTGGGTGCCAGGTGGAGTAAAACCCACACCTGCTGGTATCTGCTTTACAATAAAGAGAATTACCAAAGAATAAAACAGACATTTCCTTCGCTCGAAATAATTAGCGGAGAGTACGACACTCCTGCATCTGAACCTGTCGCAGAAAGACATGACCCTGTTCACATAGCCGGCTCAAACGGCGAATTCCGGGCAACAAATGAAACCGGACATAAGGATTACCATCCTGAAAAAGGGAGTGGCATACAATACAAAGGAATTGTAGGTAAATACTGGATACTTCAGGCTCCGTACAATCAGCTGGCAACACCTAAGCTGATGGATATCAAAGGAGTTTTCTGGAACAAACAAAGTAAAGCCTTTTTTGTACTGAGGCACGTTGCCGTAAAACTAAAGGTGGAAGCCTTGCTCGAAATTGGTGAGATATTCCCAACCGATTATTACAATCAATGCGAAACCTCACTGCCGGGAGACACTGTTATAGAAATTTCGGCAAACCCCGACGATTCGCGATGGATGCTTGTACGTTGCCCCCGGATAGCGAGCGTAACCGAACAGGTGAAACGCATAGAAGGCTGCCGGTATAGCAAAACATACCGGGGATATATGTTGAATGCAACGCCTGTCATGGTAGAACATCTTGGTCGTATAGGGCGGGAATTGAGCCTATGTGTGCAAAACAACCTGCCAGCGAGGTATGTAAGCAGACGAAAAGCAATCAGTCATAAAACCGGGAAATTGCTGCAAACCCGCGACCAATTGCTGCACGAAATTCCGAAGCAGGCACAAACCTACACACTGGCGATGCTCGATTACATGATGGCAATGAATTACAGCGAAAATTCGATACGAAATTATGTTCATTCGTTCAATGTATTTATGCGAAACGTGAATTACAGCAACATTGACCAATTGAGCGAACATGAAATAGTAAAATACCTTGCCCGCATGCGGGAAAAGGGTATGTCGGTTTCGAGCATCAACATGACTATAAACGCTTTACAGTTTTACTACCGGAATGTACTAAAACACGACCATTTTGAGATAAAGCTTCCCCGCCCCCGCAAGGAGCAACCTTTACCTGTCGTTCTCACGATGGAAGAGTGTATGTTAATATTCAGGCAAATAGACAACCCGAAACATAAATTGCTATTACTGCTGGCATATGGCGCAGGGCTACGAAGAAGCGAAATCGTAGGGTTGCGCTGGGCCGATATCTTGTTTTCAGAGCATAGAATACACGTGGTACAAAGCAAGGGCAACAAAGACCGTATGGTGATGCTGCCCTATTCAATAGTGAGCTACCTCGAACAATACCGGAGGCTTCACAATACCGGTGAATGGGTGTTTGCAGGGCAATATATGGGCGAAGCACTGAGCGGAAGCACCGTGCAACAGGTGATGAAACACGCTGTACAAAAAGCAGGACTTGTGAAACAAGCGACAGTACACACCTTACGTCATAGCTTTGCAACCCACTTGCTTGAAAGCGGCACCGACCTGCGATATATTCAGGAACTGCTTGGACATAGCAGTGTAAAGACCACGATGGTTTATACACACATCACACCAAAAGCTACCCGAAAAATTGTAAGCCCACTCGATCAGCTTGTAAATCAGCAAAATAATAATTCGGAC
>Ga0154517_155_pt1 | contig 29248 bp, 25 predicted proteins | sample RifGroE2_FD_115996 | JGI IMG/M metagenome (GOLD analysis project Ga0154517, IMG submission 115996) | Bacteroidetes bacterium GWE2_42_24
TAACTAAGTCTTGAAAGTAGTGTCTCTATTTTCATCTTTTAACCATTTTATTACAAAAATAATAAATTTCTACATCATTTTAAAACACAACCAATAAAATCAACCGAAACCCCGAAGGGGTGACATTATTGTAGAACAAATATTTCAAATACAACCAAAACCCCGAAGGGGTGACATAAAACAACCAATTATAGCTGGCACATTTTCACAAAGACAAATTCAAATAGTCTTTGCCGTAAAGTTGTGAAAAGTCTAATAAGTAAAACCGATAATGGCTATTTCGGACTTGGTTCGAGAAATTAAAAACAAATCGAACAATTTTACCAAGGATAGAAATTTGTGTGAGAACATATTCGTTTAAATGGATGATGAATAATATCACCCCTTCGGGGTTAAATAACATTGGCGAATAATGCTATCTATAATAATACCAGCCCTTCGGGCTTAAATAACAACAAATTCCGAAGGGATGACCAACCATTGGGAAACATCGACAGGCTGGCGTGAATGTTTGCCGCGCTGTAGTTTCACGGAGAACCACAGAGAACCACAGAGTGGAAGAATTTCTTCTCTGTGTCTCCTCTGTGTAACTCTGTGTAATATTACGTTGACACTAACCTTGACCTTGACTTTGACTTGCTGGCGGGATATTGGCAGCGCGATTGTTTCACAGAGAGCCACAGAGCTAAAGGTTAAATAAAAACAACCGAAACCCTGAAGGGGTGACATTATTGTAGAACAAATATTTCCGATACAACCAAAACCCCGAAGGGGTGACATAAAACAACCAATTTAACCTTGACTTGCTGGCACAAGATGCCGGACACGCGATTGTTTCACAGAGAACCACAGAGTGGAAAAATCTCTTCTCTGTGTAACTCTGTGTCTTCTCTGTGTAACTCTGTGTAATACTGCGTTGACATTGACTCCCGATAGTTATCATCGGTACGTTGACCTTTTAGCACGGTATTCCCGAAAACTACCGGTACAGGGAATAGCTATTGATTACCGGGGTAAAACTGCGGTGAAATCTGTTTACTATGCAAGTATTCGTAACTTTGCCCGGGTGTGCTTCCACAAATGCATTCCAATGTAGCCTGATCGGATTATTATTAATTCATTTACCGGGATATTAAACGGGAAATAAATAGCTAAACCGGGTCAGTTATCGAATTGATTATAGATCATGAAAAACAAAATTTCGACATTTGGTATTCTTTTCCTGTTTATGCTGGTCATTGCCAAACCCGGCAAATGCCAGCAAATGAATACCATCTCAGCAGATTCGCTGACTGCTGTAGCTACAAGGGTTCTCGGTGCTCCTTCCTTGTCGCTGCGACTTTCTGCCGATTCAACCCTCAGTAGTATGCTATACAACATGCTACAGACCGAAACCGATCCCGGCAAAGCATTATCACTCCCCTCCTCTATTGCCGTTCTATCCTCCCCCGACCTTCACTTCAGAATCATCAACTGGGCCGTCCCTCTTGACCTCCAAAAATATACTTACCGGGCCTTTCTTCAATACAATGACGGACAACAGGTCAGAACTATTTCACTGGCTGACAAATCACTGGTTGAGGGATCCGCGAAAGCCATACACCATGGCGACCAATGGTATGGGGCCTTGTATTATGACCTGATCGAGAAAAAAAACAAGGGAAAAACGACCTATACCCTGCTTGGATGGAACCGAACCCAGGATGGATACCAGTCGAAAGTTGCAGAAGTTTTAACATTTGACTCAAAATCAGGAATCCCCGGATTCGGACTAAAAATCTTCCCCGGTTACCTGCCCAGGTACTTCGTGCAATATTCATCCCGGGCAAACATTACACTCAGGTATACAACACAATCAATTACCGTTAGGAAGGGATTGTTTGGCCGCCTGAGAACAATACAAGAAATGTTAATTGTCCACGATCGGGTTACGTCAAAAGACATCCGGTTCAGAAACGATCCCCGGTTCAATTTTCCAGCAGGAAACATCTATGATGCTCTTCGTTGGAATCATGGACAATGGATACTGCTCAGGGATATTGATGCCCGAAATGAAGCTACACCAACAGACGAGCAGCCGGGGCCTGCCGAGCTTAACCTGAAACCTTCCAACTAATCATGCATTCAGAGAAACCATTTAATATTGCTGCCGTCTCTTACCTGAATACCCTCCCGTTCGTTTATGGAATTACCAGATCGAATGAGCTTTCCGATACCAACCTCAGACTGATGGTCCCTTCCGATTGTGCCACAAGCCTTTTAGAGGGTCAATCGCAGGTAGCACTTGTTCCGGTAGGCGTACTCGAACAACTGAAACCCTGGCATCTGATTGGTAATTACTGCATTGGTGCCGAAGGAGCCGTAAAAACAGTATTGCTTCTTTCCAATGTCCCTATTCGTGATATCGGCCGCATCTATCTTGATACCGACTCCGGAACGAGTGTACGCCTGGTCAAAATCTTAGCCGCAAGGCTTTGGAAAATTAACCCGGTATGGCAAAAGCTTCCCAAAGACGGTGTATCGTTAAACCCGACAGATGCAGTGGTCGCCATTGGCGATAAAACCTTTGCCATGAGAAATAATTTCACGATGGCTACTGACCTGGCCCATGAATGGATGCAATTGACCGGCCTCCCTTTCGTGTTTGCTGCATGGGTTTCAAAACAATTTTTACCCGAACACTTTACGAGTCGTTTCAACAAGGCGCTTGAATATGGGATCACCCACATTGGCGAAGCTATCGGTTCGGCGCCGGAACTGATCGTTAGTCCGCAGGAAGCGCTCGCTTACTTGTCGCACGACATCAGTTATCACCTGAATGCCGAAAAACGGGAAGCCATGAAATTATTCATGGAACTGGCCCAAAGTCTTGACCAGGAATAAATGTATGCCGAATGACGCTTGCTGTATACACCCCGGAAGAAGAATCCAGATCAGGCATTCGCTGTCGTCAGTTCGGTCAGGCTGGATAATATAAAGGGGCCGTACCAGCGAAGGTGCAGCCCCATAGTGAAACAAATAAAAACCTCACAGATTAAGGTTTACGCCGTTCGGGCCGGCGATCTTTTATCCGATCAAGTAATACTCGCTTGAAATCCATTTCTGCTTCATAAAGTTTCAAGACCTTTTTAACCGGAAGAATTTTCCGGAATTTCTGTGAATACTCTTTTTCGATAGCAGCCATCTTTTCCTGATCGGCCACCATATTATCGATCATCTGGCCGGCTTCTTCGTTGGTCATCTGATCGGGATCAACTGGTTTTGGTTTTCCTTTCTTCGAAAACCTTTCACGATGAATATCCTCCTTCTTTTGACTATACTCGTTATACACCGGCCAGAACTGTTGTGCTTCAGCCGGAGTCAATTCAAGTTTAGTGGTCAGGTAGGCAACCTTTTGAGCCCTGATCTCATCCATCATTCTGTCATCCTTCGCGTCAGGTTGCGCCATCGCGAGGGTTGGAAGGGCCAGGAGTACTAAAAATGTAAATTTTATTCTTTTCATAAGCAGGTTATATTGATTAATAATCGTTTGTCATTGCAATTTCAAGGGTCGAAACCCCTTCAATCAGTAAATACTCAGTAATGGTTTCATCCGACACTTCTTTCAAGCCCATATCGCCCCAGTTCAAACCGGCATCCAGAAACAATGTGTCTGAATTGGCAGCCATCTCGATGATATCATCAGCAAGAATCTGGTCAACAAGTCGGCTCCCGGTAATCGTGTTCGCGGTGTCGGACGCAACAATAATTTCAGATTCAGGGACATCATTTCTCAGTCCGGGCAAAAACAAAATGCCGATGCCGGCCAGCATGGCGGCTGCTGCAGTCACTACCGCGATATACAGATGCCTGTTTTTCTTCCGGGCGGAGATCCTTTCATGAACCCGTTGGTCAAAGGCTTCGAAGTAGCCATCCGGAACCCTTAAAGGGTTCGCTTTTGGAGAAAGCGGTAAGCCTGAATCACCCGGATTATATCTCAATTTATCTTTCATAGTCAATAGTTTTCGACCTGAGGTACTTAAAAAGGTTTAACCGGCTTTGACAAACTTTTCAATCTTCCTGACAGCATGATGATAAGAAGCTTTAAGTGCCCCCTCGGAAGTTCCGACAATGCGTGAAATCTCCTCGTAAGGCAATTCATCAAAATAGCGCATCGTGAAAACCAAACGTTGCTTCTGGGGAAGCCTCGCGATGGCATTGAATAGTTTCCTTTCCACTTCCGTACCGCTAAAGCCGCAATCGTCGGTAAGCGACTGGGAAATCCGTTCTGATGCGTCGTTCCAGGGGGTAAAAAACAGGAGTCGTTTGCGCTTAATAAACCTGTTAACCTCGTTCACAGCAATCCGGTAGATCCAGGTATAAAGGGCACTCTCACCCCGAAACGAAGGCAAAGCTTTCCACACCCTGACAAATACTTCCTGAGCCACGTCATCTGCATCATCATGTACTATCAGCGTCCGGCGTATCAACCAGTAAACACGTTCACGATAGGATTCAAGCAATAGCCTGAAAGCCATCTCACGCCCTTTTTCAGAGCTGTTTAACAGTCGGATTATCTCGGGGTCGTTATTTGCGGCCAAAGGTGTAGGGTTGGTAAAACAGTAATGACCCGGCGTCTGCCGAATAGTTTAATGCAAAATTACCTCCTTTTATTGACTGACGGATTTCTACGGTATAAATCCTATTCCCAATCTACGATTAATCACCATAATAATCTACATACCTATATGTTAAACAAACAAAGAATCACCCCTTTCGCTAAAAATTATTTAACAAATAAATTCCTCTTTAAAACCCTGAAGACATCACTGCTCATCATGGCAATGAGTAATAAATCACCGGGTGTGTACAAAGGTTTATAACAGTAAATGAAGTCATTAAACAAACACTTATTCCCATAACATTGATATAGTGCCATTACGCTCTTCATCAGATAATACCTGTTTATCGAACGGCGACGAAAAATGGGTCCCCTGGCAAGGCCTACACGCTCTATCCAAACATGTAGTCAGGGGCAGCTATTTCAGAAATAGCCATTGAAGATGCTGCGCCTCTGCGCCCGCATCACTGCCCCATGCACAAAAAGGACATAACCCGATGACCGGTAGAAGAGCATACGATACGATTCATTTAGCAGAAGGAAGAAATGAATTATCAAGGCAAGCTGATGCTGCCTATACAAGATAGATATCCAACAAACGAAGAAAGAAGCCGAACCAGAAATTTACCAGACAACCCATATTGGAAAGCTACTCACAGATTGGGTGATACCAATTCAGATGCCGGCAATTTGAAATTGGCTTTTGAGTGCAAATTCGACACTCGGTTTTAGCAAAAACACACGTAAAACCCACATTATTATAAAACAAATGCTGGAAATACCAAAACACTGATAAACAGACACCAAACATATCATCGCTTCGAACTGGCTTCGAAGTGGCTTCGAAGTCGGTTCGTAGCATTTTCGTCTTTTTTCGAAACGATAACGAAGCCGTCACGAAGCGGTCGCAAATGAGCTATAACTCTGGTGTAACTCATGCAATAAAAAAAGTGGAGATGCTTTTCAACATGAATCGCAAGAGGACTATGCATCAGGTTTTTATGGACAGAGGGTGGCTCAATCGGGCAAAAGGCAGGACTTACTTTATTAATGATCACATAACTAGTATCAGAGAAACGCTGTCAATAAAGCCCCGGCAATGGTTCATCAAATTATACCGGCGATCAGAAGAAATTTTCGGTTAATCACACCCGATAAGTAAAACACCGAAAAACAAAGCCGGAGAGCCGACAACCTGTTAAAGTCTTCAACAGGAGATACTGCAGAAGCCAATCTAAAACAAAACCGACCGAAATGTAACCATGATCAGGGCTACTTAAACCTTAAAAGATTGGAGAAACATTCGGGCAAATTCAACTTTTGCTATGTCGCTGCCAAATTTTTGTTAGGTTTGAACGTTAATGAGCATGAATCCAAAACTCCTGACGTTGAACAAAAAACATTTTTTCGCCCTTTGGCTGTTTCTTATAATAGGCATTATCTCCTTTGAAGAGGTGCTGTCGCAACCGATACAAAATCAACCTTTCGATGACAGGTTGGGCAATGATTCAACCCTATTTTTTAAAAGCAGTAAAATGGAAGCCCGTGCCCGCTTCTGGGTTGATTCGGTTATGCAGGGGCTCAGCATTGAGCAAAGGATCGCTCAATTGATGATGGCCAGAACCTACTCAAACCGCGATGATGATTTCAATAACTCGATCGACCAGTTGATCACGAGGTTTGGAATTGGCGGACTATGCTTTTTTCAGGGCACTGCAGAGAGGCAGAAAGAACTTACGAAAGACTGGCAGGATTGTTCGGCCGTGCCACTGTTTATAGCCCTTGATGCAGAAAACGGACCCGGCATGCGCCTGACCGGTGCTTTTACTTACCCTGATTTTATGACCATGGGCGCACTGACCAACGATTCACTGATAGGGGTAGCAGGCTTTAGGGTTGGCCAGATGTGCACCAGATTAGGGGTTCATATCAACTTTTCGCCTGTAGCCGACGTGAACAACAACCCGTTGAACCCTGTGATACACATGCGCTCTTTTGGTGAGATTCCAGAAAAAGTGGCAGAAAAATCGACAGCCTTTGCATTAGGGCTACAAGATGCCGGTGTTATGGCAACCGCCAAACATTTCCCCGGTCACGGTGACACTGACAGTGATTCCCATTTCACCATTCCGGTACTGAACAAATCGGTTCAGCAACTGGATTCAACAGAGTTGATACCTTTCCGCAGGCTCGTGCAGGCAGGTGTGGGGGCGGTTATGGTGGGGCACCTGACCCTCCCGTTGCTCGATACAACACGAAATCTCGCCGCAACCTTCTCGGAACCAATCGTTGCAAACCTGCTTCAGAAAAATCTAGGATTTGGAGGATTGGTAATAACCGACGGACTCGACATGAAAGGGGCAACACTAAATTTTGGCCCCGGGGAACCGGCCTTACGAGCACTCATGGCCGGAAGCGACATCCTGCTGTTACCCTCAGATATACCCAAAGCCATAGAAACAATTTCAAAAGCCCTGACTGACAGCCTGATCTCGCCAGAGCTAATCGACCATCACTGTCGACGGGTACTCATGGCCAAATACCTGTATATCATAGAATCGAACAAACTCATTGCCCGATACCCGGATGCAGACGCCGCAGGTACTGCATTCGACAGGGCATTGAATCGCCGGATACTAAAAGAATCGGCCATTTTGGTAACAAACCGGCAGGATTTACTTCCACTCCTCCGGCCAGATACCATAAAGATGGCCGTTGTAAGCTGTGGAATCGAGGCCATCAATTCATTCACCGATCTCATGAAGGCTTATGCCCCTGTCGACGTGTTCACGCTACCGGAAAAAGCGACCGCGGAGACGTTGAATCTTTTAGCCGGACAACTCTCAACCTATGACCTGATCGTACTTCAGGTAGCAACAAAAATGCAGGGCGCAAACAAAGATTATGGAGTGCCCCAGGGAACGTCAGCTCTTAATGAGCAACTGGTTACGACAGGCAGGCGAGTGATTGTGGCCCTGTTTGGCAGTCCCTACGGAGCCACCCGCATTGCAGCCAGCGAACTTATAGCCGCGCTTATTGTTTCGCCCGACAACAGTTCAACAAGTCAGGAATTGGTTCCACAAATGATTTTTGGTGCCCTGCCATTCAAAGGGATCCTGCCGGTTAGTCTGGGCAGCTTCAAAGCAGCCGGATCAGGAATTACGACAGTTACAGTAGATAGATTGCAATACGTGATTCCGGAAGAATTGGGTATGAAACCAGAAATTCTGGCCGGAATAGACTCCATCGCCAGACAGGGCATCAGGGCCGGAGCATATCCCGGCTGTCAGATCCAGTTTGCCCTGGATGGAAAAGTTTTCTATCGCAAAGCGTTCGGGACACCTCAATATGAAGTAACCACACCGGTTAAAATAACCGATGTTTACGATCTGGCTTCCCTGACAAAGATATTTGCTACTACACTCGGTGTCATGAAGCTTACTGATCAGGATGAAATCGACATCCATCACAAACTATCCGATTATCTTCCAGGGTTGGAACATAGTAACAAAGCAAAAATCAGGATCATCGATATCATGACGCATCAGGCCGGCCTTCAGCCCTGGATTCCATTCTACAGGCAAACTATCGCCCAGCCACAGCAGTATTATCGTGACAGTCTTTCGATCACATATAGCATCAAGGTAGCCGACCGGCTGTTTCTCAGGTTGGATTACCGTGACAGTATCATGAACCAGATTATCCAATCGCCCGTAAACAGTGATAAAAGCTACAAGTATAGCGATCTGGGGTTTATACTTCTGAAAGAAGCCGTGGAAAAAATTACCGATAGTTCTTTCGACCGCTGGTTAGACGCTAATTTTTACGCCCCCCTTTCACTCAACACGATGGGGTTCAAGCCCTGGACAAAATACCCTTCAGGCACCATAATGCCAACCGAAGATGATCATGAGTGGAGAAAACAGCTTGTGCACGGCTATGTGCATGATCAGGCGGCTGCGATGATGGGTGGTGTAAGTGGTCATGCGGGCCTGTTTGGTAATGCAAACGATGCAACCATTGTGATGCAGATGTTGCTGCAAAAAGGTTCCTATGGGGGCCAAAGATTCATAAAACAAACGACGATCAGGGAATTTTGCAAAGCTCCATTCGCAGATGCAGGGAACCATCGTGGAATTGGATTTGACAAGCCACCCCTCCATCCGGTAAAAGATGGTCCTGTGTGCGGGGAAGCATCCTCAAAAAGTTTTGGACATAGTGGGTTTACAGGGACATACGTGTGGGCTGACCCCGGCAACATGCTTGTCTATACCTTTTTGAGTAACAGAGTTTATCCTCTGGCTGAAAACAAGAAGCTCAGCCAGATGAACATCCGGACAAGGATTCATTCTGTGGCATATAAAGCCGTAAGATCAGCACAAAAGCCCAACCTCACTTCATACCCGCGGAATGTAAATCCTTATGTACTATTAATAAACAATTCAAAGATGGGCTTGTTATTTAATTCATGGCGATAAATCACCCCGATACCCACCCTGCGCAGGAAACCGAACCCAGACACAGGAATCGGAACCTTGCCTTGACGACAGGGCTTAATCTTCTGATTACCATTGCCGAGCTTGTGGGAGGGATTCTTTCCGGCAGTCTGGCGCTGATCAGCGATGCCCTTCATAATGCAGGCGACACGATTGCTGTTGCATTGAGTTTTCTGGCCCTGAGGATTGGCAACAAGAAAGCCGATGAAAGACGGACGTTCGGATACAAACGGATTGAAATCCTGACGGCTCTGCTAAATGCCTCCCTGCTCATTGCTATCTCCGTGTTTTTAATCATTGAGGCCATCGACAGGTTTATCAAGCCAACGCCGGTTGAAGGCGGGCTCATGCTGGTTGTAGCATTAATAGGATTAATCGCCAACCTGGTTGGCGTCATGCTCCTGCATCCCCATTCGCATGGCAGCATAAATATCAAGGCGGCCTGGCTTCACCTGATCGGCGATACTGTTTCATCGGTTGCCGTAGTGGTGGGTGGAATAGCCATCATGTGGCTAAATGTTATCTGGATCGACCCTGTGATTACCATTGGCGTGGCGCTATACCTGGTAAAAGAATCATGGAATATCGTTTATGAGACAACCAATATCCTGATGCAGGGGGCACCCCGTGATTTTCCATTTGACAATCTCATTCGCGAAGCAACTTCAATAGAAGGCATTTCCGACATTCACCATATCCACCTGTGGAATCTGGACGACCAAACGCTTCACTTCGAGGCTCATATTTGTCTCAGTCAAGACATGTCCCTCAGTGAAGCCGACCGTATCAGAGGTCTTTTGGAAGGCAGGCTTAAAGAAATGTTCCATATTGGTCATGTGACCCTTCAAACCGAATATCATGGTTGCAGACCAACAAATATTCAACATCATACAAATCCCTAATTTATCCATTTTAAATATGTCTCAACTTACCAAATCCATTCTTTTCTGGATAATATCATTCCTGCTGATGGGCAGTCTGGCAGTATATCAACGCCTCACTGGCCCTACGCATCCCACACGCGGCTCGGTAACGCTGGCTGGTGAAACCATCAAATTCAAACTCCTGCGCAGCCATGAAACAGATACTGACGCACCGGTAAAAATTGAGGTTACGAATCCCGGGGTTACCGGAAATGTAATTTTCAAGCGTCTTAAGGTTGAAGAAGACTGGGTAACCATAGCCATGGTACGCGAGGGCGATGAACTCGTGGCCTATCTTCCGGCTCAGCCTCCTGCAGGAAAACTCGAGTACTTCGTAGAGCTTTCAAACCAGGGGCAGACCGTTCAACTCGTGAAAGATGCTGTTGTAATTCGTTACAAAGGAAGGGTTCCCCCATTTATCCTGATTCCCCACATCTTCTTTATGTTCTTTGCCATGTTGTTCTCTTTACGCACAGGAATTGAAGCCTTTGTAAAGGGGCCCTATTTGTTGAAGTATACTATACTTACCACCATATTCCTGATTATTGGCGGAGGCATGTTAGGACCTGTCGTTCAAAAGTATGCCTTTGGAGCCTACTGGACAGGATGGCCCTTTGGTCATGACCTGACTGATAACAAAACACTGATTGCCCTCCTGGGATGGGTTATTGCATGGAACCGCATCAGGAAGAATCCGGCCAATCGTGGTTGGGCAATCGCTGCAGCCATTATCCTCATCGCCGTATACCTCATTCCACACAGTGTTCTTGGAAGTGAGCTTGATTATGGCAATGGTCAGGTAATTACAGGAAAACGCTAAACAAAAATGTCAGCCGGGGTGAAAAAATCAGACTATTTTCCATCGTGTAAACAATCGCGTATTACCACGCGCGAAAGTAACAACACGAGTTACACCAGCGGATAACAGCCTAATATTTCACCCTTTTTTTTAACTCCCGGTAACCGATTCAGTTCCTTCTTTCAGAAAAGAACCACCCAATCAATTCATAAACCAGAAATCGAAAAACATGTCAGATTCTGGCAAACAAAGTATTTAAACAATAGAATATGTTTCACATCACCATTTTTTTGGTAATAATGACATCGCTTGTCAGCATTCTGGCCTTTCAAAATCAGGAACTGAGTGATAAGCTCAGGTTCAATGCCTGGCTTATCTTCAAGAAACAGCAGGGTTGGCGGTTTTTAAGTTACGGTCTGATACATGCCGACTGGCTGCACCTGATGGTGAATATGTTTGTGCTCTATTCATTTGGCCCCTTTGTTGAGGAGTTCTACCGCTGGCATTATGGACCTCCCGCACCTTTCTATTTCCTGCTTCTGTACATCGGAGGGCTTGCCTTTTCAGTGGCAGGTTCCTTTGCGCGGCAAAAAGAGAACCCACATTACAATGCTGTCGGAGCAAGCGGTGCAGTATCAGCTATTGTATTTGCAGTGATGGTTTTTGAACCGATGGCTCCCTTGCGGATCATGTTCATTCCAATTGATATCCCGGCAATTCTTTTCGGGCTCCTATATTTGGTTTACTCAGCCTGGATGGCAAAAAAAGGGACCGATAACATCGGGCATGATGCCCATTTTTTGGGTGCCATATTTGGACTTGTTTTTACCATCGCATTGAAGCCTTCATTATTTCTATCTATGATTCAGAAGATTACCTCAGTCTTCTAGCCTGTTGTGAATCGCCCCCGCGGTCTCAGGAAAAAGTACCACCATCAGGGCAATTCCGTATCTTTGCCCTTTGAAAAAAACTGAGGCTTGAGAAAGATACATATTCTGGTACTTAAGTCATACCTTGGACCATTGGTCATGACGTTTTTCATTGCCTTGTTCATCCTTCTGATGCAATTCCTTTGGAAATACATCGATGATCTGGTGGGCAAAGGTCTTGAATGGTACATCATAGCCCAGCTCATGTTCTATGCCTCCTCGACCTTTGTTCCTCTTGCCTTGCCTCTGGCAGTTCTTCTGTCAAGCATTATGACCTTCGGTAACCTCGGTGAGCATTATGAATTAGTGGCAATGAAAGCATCGGGCATTTCGCTCCGTAAAATCATGATGCCGCTAATCATCCTTTCTGTAGGAATCAGCCTTTTTGCCTTTTTCTTCTCAAACAACATTTTACCTGTTGCCAATCTCAAGTTTAAGTCGTTACTCTATGATGTCAGGCAGCAAAAACTGGCACTAAACATCAAGGAGGGTGCATTTTACAACAGCATCGACAATTTTGTCATTAAGGTGGGCAAAAAAGATCCTGACGGCCAGACCATTCATGATGTAATGATTTACAACCACTCCGATCAGATGGGGAATACCCGCTTTACTACCGCACGCAGTGGAAAGATGCGAACGACTTCCGACCAAAGATATCTTGTTTTCACGCTCTTCAATGGGACAGATTATCAGGAAAAAATCGATCAAAGAAATTACCAGCGCACCCGTCCGTTTCAGATCACCCATTTTGCCGAAACAGTCCGGTACTTCGACCTTGGCAGTTTTGCCATGAACCGCACGGATGAGGTCTTTTTCAAGAGTAATTACCAAATGATGAACCTGAGCCAACTGGCTTATACAGAAGACTCGCTTCAACGTGAACTAAAGAAGCGACAGGACGACTTTCCCCATCTGATGATATCGCGGCAATATCACCTTTCAAAACTAGATACCAATAAAAACAATTCGATAAACAGGCCTGCCAGCTTTGATGTTCTGAAACAGCTTAAGCAGGATGAGCGAAAGCGGGTAATCGAAGAAGCCATTACCCAGGCCCGCTCACAACGCGAATTTGTAGTAAGCTCCATGGCCGACTGGAAAGATCGGGAGGAGACCCTCAGCAAACATCAGATCGCATGGCACCAAAAATTTTCACTCAGCTTCGCTTGTCTTGTTTTTTTCTTTATCGGGGCTCCACTGGGTGCAATCATCAGGAAAGGGGGACTTGGACTGCCAGTCGTCATCAGCACGATGCTGTTCATTACCTACCATATCATCAGCATCACCTTTGAAAAATATACCCGCGCAGGATTAATGCCTGCCTGGCAGGGAATATGGATAGCATCCGTAATTTTGTTACCAGTCGGCGTCTTTTTAACCCGTAAGGCCACGCTCGACAGCCCCTTGTTAGACATGGAAAGCTGGAACCGGATCCTTAGAAAAATTTACCCCGAGAAGGCAGAGAAATGGGTTAACCAACATCTCCGTTTCTGGGATTCTGACGCTGTCAGGTAAGCATCAAAGAACAATGAAGATTCTGCTCATTTGTAATAAATCGCCATACCCGCCCCTTGAAGGAGGCCCAATTGCCATGAACATGATGATTGAGGGACTTCTCGAGGCAGGGCATCAGGTAAAAGTGCTTGCAATCAATACCAACAAGTATTTTACCGACATTGAATCGATTCCTGAAGAATACCGGCTCAAAACCAACATTGAACTACATTACACCAATCTGCGTCTGAATCCGTTGGTCGCGATTTACTGCCTGATCATGCGGAAATCTTTTCATGCGTACCGCTTCAACAGCAGTTCATGGTTGAAACCCCTCGAAGGGATACTCAGCAACGAACAGTTTGATATCGTGCAGATCGAGACACTGTTTATGGCACCTGCACTAGATGTAATAAAAAAGAAAAGCCGGGCTAAAGTGATACTGAGGGCTCACAATGTTGAGCACCTGATTTGGAAAAGAGTATGTTTATCAGCTTCCAATCCTGTCAAGAGATGGTATATGACCCATCTGTGGAAAACACTCCGTGATTTTGAAAAAGAAATGCTTCCGCGTTTCGATGGCCTCGTACCAATCACATGCCAGGATGCCGATTTGTTTCGAGAGAACGGAATTACGATACCCATTAAAGCCATACCTTTTGGCTTACCCGCTTCCAAAATTGCATCAGCGGTCCCGCCTCTGCCGACGGTTCCAATAGCTTTTCATATCGGCTCAATGGATTGGATACCGAATCAGGAAGGGATCAAATGGCTGATAGAAGAAGTATGGCCTCTGGTAAAAACACGAGTACCTGACGCAGTGCTAAGACTTGCCGGGAGGAACATGCCGCAATGGCTAAAAAAGACGCAGAACCCGGGAGTTGAAGTTTTAGGCGAGGTACCCATTGCAAAAGAGTTTATTCTTCAGGGTACCGTTATGGTTGTCCCTTTGTTCTCGGGTAGTGGTATCCGGATAAAAATTATTGAAGCGCTGGCTTCAGGTAAAGCAGTAATTACCACAAGCATCGGTGCAGAAGGAATAGCCTGCCAGAACGGTCGTGACATTCTGTTGGCCGACGATACCAACTCCATGGCAGAAGCCATTGTAACAGCACTAACCAATCAGGAGTTGTGCGAGGCACTGGGAGAGAATGCCATTAAACTTATTCGGGAACAACATACCCGCGAAGAATTAATTAGTCAGTTGGTCCAGTTTTATGGTCAGCTTTAAGCCATCACGGCTCTTGTTGTCCTTGATTGTAGTATTTGGCCTGTTATACCTGATTAGCTACCTTTGCAACAGGACAAAATAGTCATTAACCCCAGTTAACTGTGAAAATTCTGGTGCTTCTTTCGCGTGTACCCTGGCCCCTTGAAAAAGGTGACAAACTCAGGGCCTATCATCAGATTCGTCATCTGGCACAGCGGCATACAGTTATTTTGTTTGCAGTTACACACCAGAAACTGCATACTGATGCGCTGACACAAATAGCGCAAATATGCGATCAGGTACATATTGAAAAGATAAGCTGGCATGCCACAGCATGGAATATGTTAAAAGCATGGTTTGCAAACCGCCCTGTACAAAGCGGCTACTTCTTCAGCAGGAAGGGGGTCAAACGGCTCAAGGAAATATATTATCAGGAAAAGCCCGACCATGTTTACTGCCAGTTAGCCCGAATGGCAGAATACGCGAGAGCAATCCCCGGGCCAAGAACCATCGATTATCAGGATGTCTTTTCTGAAGGTGTGCGGCGCCGCATGGAAAAATCGTCTTTTTGGTTGCGACCTGTTTTCAGGTTGGAGTATAAAAGAATGGTTCGCTATGAGACCGATCTCTTTGATCATTTCGACGGACATACCATCATTTCAGAGGCTGACAGGGAATTGATCCGGCATCCCGACCGTGACACCATCCGTATTATTGAAAATGGTGTCGACACCGACTTCTTCCATGAAATAGTGATGGAAAAAAAATATGATCTTGTATTTACCGGCAACATGAGCTACCCGCCCAATGTACTTGCCGCGGAATATCTCGTGAACCAAATATTACCAGAATGCCTGAGAGAAGGCATGAACCCTACCGTCCTGATCGCGGGAGCCACTCCTTCGACACGGGTAAAAGCCCTGGCCTCGGCTACGGTAACAGTAAGTGGCTGGCTCGACGATATTCGATACAGCTATGCGGAATCGCGCATCTTCATCGCCCCTATGCAGATAGGAACCGGACTTCAAAATAAACTGCTCGAAGCGATGGCCATGAGAATTCCAGCCATCAGCTCCCCCCTCGCCAATGCTGCCCTGAACGCGATACCCGGTACCGAGATTCTCATTGGCGACTCACCGGAAGCATATAGCCGTCACATAGCCAAACTATTGAAAGATCAACAGTCGGCAGAGGTTTTGGCAACTGCCGGGCAGAATTTCGTAAAGAGGAGATTCAACTGGAATGAATCTGTTTTAAAACTGGAACAGGAGTTTAGTCAGGGATAAGAGAAATAGTGAGCCAAAAGAATACCTGTTGAATATGCCCTTCCTGGTATATTCACATAAATCCCTATTTGATAATCGATTAATTAATATCTTTGCAATAAAGAAAACCACGATGGCCGACGATAAAAAAATCATCTTCTCAATGGTAGGTGTTGGAAAAATCATTCCCCCCAACCGTCAGATATTAAAGAACATTTACCTGTCATTCTTCTATGGTGCCAAGATCGGCATCATCGGTTTGAATGGTTCGGGAAAATCTACCCTGTTAAATATCATATCAGGAATAGACAAATCCTATAATGGTGAAGTTGTGTTTTCACCTGGTTATTCAGTCGGACTGCTTGAACAGGAGCCTCATCTGGATGACTCGAAAACGGTCAGGGAAATAGTAGAGGAAGGGGTACAGGAAGTTGTTGACATCCTGAAGGAATATGAGGAAGTCAATAATCGTTTCGCTGAACCGATGGAAGATGAAGCAATGAATAAGCTCATCGAGCGACAGGGCGAACTTACAGAATTAATTGACCATCACGATGCATGGGAGCTTGATTCAAAACTTGAGCGTGCCATGGATGCGTTGAGATGTCCTGAACCGGAAGCCATTGTCGCTAATCTGTCGGGAGGAGAACGTCGTCGGGTAGCGCTCTGTCGTTTGTTATTAAAATCGCCCGACATTCTTTTACTTGATGAGCCTACTAACCACCTCGATGCAGAATCGATTGAATGGCTCGAAATCTTCCTGCGAAACTACAAAGGAACCGTGATCGCTGTAACCCACGACCGTTATTTTCTTGACAATGTAGCCGGATGGATTCTTGAACTTGACCGTGGCGAAGGAATTCCCTGGAAAGGAAATTACACCTCATGGCTTGAACAAAAGTCAAAACGCCTCGAGATGGAGGAAAAGACGGAGAGCCGCCGTCGAAAAACACTGGAACGGGAACTTGAATGGGTGAGAATGGCACCCAAGGCAAGGCAGGCCAAGTCGAAAGCGCGTCTGTCGGCCTATGAGAAGATGATGAATGAGGATACACGTCAAAAAGAAGAAAAACTTGAGATATATATTCCAAATGGCCCTCGTTTGGGAGCCAATGTCATTGAATTTGAAAATGTAACGAAATCATTTGGCGATAAAGTATTGTTTGAAAAACTAAACTTCAAGCTTCCGCCTGCAGGAATTGTCGGAATTATTGGTCCCAACGGCGCTGGTAAAACAACCCTGTTCCGCCTGATCATGGGGCAAGAGACAGCAGATTCCGGCGATATAAAAATTGGTGAAACCGTGGTGCCAGGTTATGTTGATCAGGCACATGCTTCAATAGATCCGGAAAAAAATGTCTGGGAGGTGATTTCTGAGGGTAATGAACAGTTCAACTTAGGAGGGAAGCTTGTTAATTCAAGGGCTTATGTTGCCCGTTTCAATTTTAGTGGTGCTGATCAGGGCAAGAAGACTGTGGTGTTATCAGGTGGTGAACGTAACAGGTTACATCTGGCACTGACCCTCAGATCCGAAGCCAATGTGCTCCTTTTAGACGAACCAACTAACGACATCGACGTTAATACCCTTCGGGCACTTGAGGAGGGACTTGACAGTTTTGCAGGTTGCGCCGTGATCATATCGCACGATCGCTGGTTTTTAGACCGGGTAGCTACACATATTCTGGCTTTCGAAGGAGATTCCCACGTTGCTTATTTTGAGGGTTCATACTCCGACTATGAAGAGAACCGAAAGAAACAATCAGGCGACCTTACGCCCCACAAAATCAGGTTCAAAAAGCTGACACGCGACTAATCCTTCAATGGGGTTTCAATCAATTAGAAATATATGGAAGACCGACCGGAATTACTTTCTTATGGTGGCGGCGGTTGGTTTTTTACCATGGATACTTTCAGGTATCGTTGGATGGTTTGTGGCTGATTACATTATTGGAGCTCAAAATCTTCCTGCCTTTCAATGGTTATTTTTTGCGACCACCATGTTCACAATGGCTTTAGGGTTGACGCCAACAACACTTGTCGCCACGCTGGCAGGCTTCCTCTTTGGGTGGTCAGGATTCCCCGGTGTGGTGATAAGCTACCTGGGGGCAGCCTTTATAGGCAGATTACTGGGCATCTGGTTCAATAAGGTATTTACAGGATCGGTCAGTTTCAGCAATCCACAAGCTGACAGGCTATTCTCAAAACTTGGCACGAAGCCTTTCTGGCTTCTTTTCTTTTGTCGGTTATCACCTGTTCTGACCTTTGCGCTTACTAATGCGGCTCTTGGACGTATGCGTTTTAAAATGCAGGTATTTCTGACAGCTACACTACTGGGAATGTTACCCCGGACAGCACTGGTTTTTTTTAGCGGAACGCAAGCAGCGGCCTGGAGTGAAGCCATCAGGTCGGGTGAAGACCCCACACTCAAAATTATTTACCTTGCAGTTTTTATCCTCTTGTCATTTGGCGGAATCGCACTCATCGTCAAAAAAACATTGGCAAAAATGTATACAACTGAATCTTAAGTTTTATAATCTGGTATGTTTTATGGCAACTAATAAGAAACCTGTCAGAATCGACGCTCTGCTTCTGGACACAACATCAGCGCAAGCTAAAGTGTCACAACGCAGAAGGATGAACTTCAATTTTCACGATCATCCCTCTGCCCGGATACAACGAATGCTGAACGCTATGGAACCCGGAACATATATAAGACCACACAAGCATGAAAATCCGGATAAGCTGGAGGTTTTCTTTTGCCTGAGAGGGAGCTTCGCTGTGGTGATCTTTGATGATACAGGTGCGATTATAGATTTGGAAATACTCAATCCTTTAGAAGGACGATATGGGGTTGAAATAGGTCCGGGAACATGGCATTGTCTGGTAGCACTGGAAGCCGGTTCAGTGGCCTACGAAGTAAAGGATGGCCCTTATGATGTGGCAGTTGATAAAAACTTTGCCCTTTGGGCTCCACGGGAAGATACTCCGGAAGCCGGGTATTGGGTCAACAACTTAATAAAAATCATTCAGGAACGATAAAAGAAGTAAAACCATTGCATGGCCCGGAGGAAGGCAAATATTACCAAAAATGGTTGTTGGTTTAATGTAAACCGCTAATTTTGCAACCATCAAACGAAACTGAGATTTTTTTATGACAGACGAAAGTGAATTTTGCCTGGAAGAGGCAATGGAAGACATGCAGAACACCGTGCTGCATTTAGAAAAAGAACTACAGAAGATTAGAGCAGGAAAGGCAAGTCCACAAATGCTGGAGGGCGTGAAGGTAGATTATTACGGCTCATTGACAGCAATTGATAAAGTATCGAATGTAAGTAGTCCTGACCCGAGGCAGATCATTGTGCATCCCTGGGAAAAAACCATGTTAGCCCCTATCGAGAAAGCCATCATGGCCGCTAACCTTGGTTTTAACCCACAAAATAATGGAGAAATACTACGAATTAATGTTCCCCCTTTGACTGAAGAGCGTCGCAGGAATCTGGTAAAACAGGCTAAAACTGAAGCTGAGAACACCAGAATAGGAATTAGAAATATCAGAAGAAATGCGATGGAAACTTCCAAGAAGCTGAAGAAAGACGGGGTTCCTGAAGATGAAATCGAGAAGCTTGAAGCAGAGATTCAGAAGCTCACCGATCAGCATATCGAAAAAGTGGACAAAATCTTCGATTTGAAGGAGAAGGATATCATGACCGTTTGATGGTGTTTGTTCGCAAGAAAAGGCTGACCGTTTCAGGTCAGCCTTTTTTATAACCAAGCTCAGTGGGTTAAACAATAACCAACCCATTGGTCATGAATCATCTTACATCGTAATGCTGAAACCGATAAACAACAACGCCAAACAACACTGTCGTATAGATCAGCATTACCGAAAGATAGAGAACAATAGCCGAGAATCGCTCACCCCAACCGGCCTTTTGCTCAGTGTAAACAGGAATCTGGCTCACTTCAACTTCCTGACGGGTTGTTGACAGGCTTTCGTAGGGGTTAAACCAATGGGGACTCTTCTCGTCCTTCGCATCAAGATCACGAAACCAATTGAAAAAACCAGACTGAAAAAGATGCAGATCGTCCCAATTTTTCCGAAAACGGAGGTAACCACCGCCCAGGATAGCCTCATTCATATAATCGAACTGGGCAATGGGCGAGAACAATGTAATACGTCGTGTATTGTCAAACTGACTGAACATCAAAGCATAATAGGCATCGCGATGTTGCTTTTCATTTGCCAGAAGTTTAGTTTGTAAATCAGCCCTCAATTTATGACGATCCCAAAAAGGATTCCCATCATTTGACGACCAACTTCCCTGAGGAGCATTGTCATTCAAACTTTTTCGTCCCTGCCTGATCGCCATTTGCACCTCGTCGGCATGAGGAATGGGAAAAACTGTGTTAGCCCAGAAAACAGCAGTATTGGGAACGACCACCACAAACAACAACCACACACACAACGAGATCAACAGGCTGATGTTGGATGAACTACTCAGAACTGAAGCCAGCAAACCACAAACAGCCATGAGGGTAATCAGGAAAAAGGTAATCCCTAAAAAGGCACCCACTTCCGCCAAGAAGACGCCAGAAAGCTGAACACAAGAACTGAACACAAGAATCAGCAAACTGGCTATAATACCCGCCAAAGCCATTGACATCACTACCAGGACAATGCCTGAGAGCTTGCTCAGCAACACAACTCCACGGGGAACAGCATTCGAAAACATAAGTGAAATGGTCCGGTCCTCTTTCTCACCCGAAATAGCATCATAGGCAAACAACAGGGTAACAAAGCTCAGAACTACAGAAACAATAAAAGCCCAATTGAGCTCACGCCCGGTCTTCATCAACGGATTAAGATTGTTGTGACTCACCTTGAACTCAAAGACATTGAAGGCACTGTAAACGATTTTATCAGGCAAATGCTGACCACTGCAGTCGGAAATGATGGCATTGCCCTTGGGCGACAACGCAAAAGTTGATAAAGAGACGGCCGCCACCGTTGCGTTCTTCGAATTACGTTCGAGCGCATCATGCTGTTCGGTGGCATAGCGCAAATGATTTTCGTTGGCCTGCCTGAACGAGGGGACGAACGAGAGCGTCCCGATAACAAAGGTCAGCATCACCATAGCAAAAGAAACATGAAACCGCAAACCGTAAAGATAATGCTGTATCTCTTTTATTAACAATATTTTAAACATAATATTCCGATTTTATATTATCTGACATCATATTTCTGAAAAACGCCAATCACCACCAGAAACAGGGCGATTCCCAGCGATAGCAAACCCACTACCAAACCAAGCGAAGCCTTTAGCGACCCGGCAGCATTTTGTTTCTGAAAAGTGAATTTTGGAACATCGTCGAGGTTGAGCGGTAAATAATAACTGCCTTCCCAATAAGGAGGAACCTTGAAGTTTTTTGAATCAAAGAATCCCTCTTCTTCCATTTGCTGGGTTTTGGCAATAGTCAGAAAGGTTTTCGGATCCTGTTGTGTAAAATAAGAGAAAGATTCGAAAAGCTTCTTACCATGAAAGTACGCGATCAATGTCGCGCGATACTCTCTGATACGCTGCATGTAATTCAGGTAACTTTCCGGTGAGGTGCGGCAGAGTGACGAGGCGATTTGCTGAAATATTTCAGAGGGAGAGAGCCAGCTCATCACCTGTCTCGTTCGCTCCTGACGCTGAAGGCCATCGAGCCACTCCTTTTGAAAAGTCCACTTTTTATCAGCATTGTCAAGTCGGGCAGGTTCACGCCATGCATTGAGCCGTCGGTGAAACTCATTCGTTTCCCACGTACATCCATACAATTCGTCGTATCCATCATATCCGCCGCTCCAGTTCCAGTGGCCAATTCCATCGAGCCCCATCTGCTTTTGAATTTCACCCCATTTTTCGTCGGTCTTTTCTCTAAAAACCCGATCGAGTTCATCGAGCGAATAAAGGACATTGTCATAGGGCGCAACCTTCGACACGCTCTGCGAACTGTAATAGGCAATGTCGGGAACCAGGAAAAGCAACCAAACCCAGGCCAGCAAACTAACCACAATGGCCGTTGATGACTTTTTCGACCATGCAGAAATAACCATTCCCAGAAGAATGAAAACCATCAGGTAAAGAATTGCTGCCCCAAAAAGCAGGATGATCCCTAACCACTCTGCGCTGCTAAAAGCAATGGCAGGATTGAGTACAACAATCAGCGTGCTAAGCATAAAGCTAAAAAACAAAATGGGAACCAGTGTAATGAAAACACCTAAAAATTTTGCCATGAGAAATGCCGAACGACTAACCCCATTTGTAAAAACAAGCTTCATGGTTCCCTCTTCACGTTCACGTGTAAAAAGGTCGAAGGAAAAAACCAGGGCAAGCAACGACATCAGAATCGCAATTACTGTAGTGAAATCGATGGAAAAAAAAGCATTCAGCAATGGGTTATCGCGAGTGCCGGCGTGGCCTGTCAGCAACAATGGATATTCGCCCAGACGTATGGTCAACGAATTACCCATGTTACCCTCAATGCCCCTTGTAAAAATGCCAAGAGCCTCGGGTTCTTTAACTATTTCAGGCCTTACAGCCGAATAAACCTTAACCTCCTGCCATTTTTTAAGGGCTTCAGCCCGATCAACTTCATAAACCCTCATCTGGTTTTTGTATCCATCGACACTAACCACCATGGTGAAAGGGATGATAACCAGGCAAAGGAGAAAGCCGATCACAAAACGTGAAGAAGTAAGGTTGAGAATGAAATCCTTTTTTGCTATTAACCAGATCATGACCTTACGATTTTAAATTGGCATCATCAAACATAATAGCTTCCTGCATATAGTGAAGGTAAATTTTCTCAAGATCGTCCTGAAGAAATTCTTCACGATTCCGGAGCATTACCAGTCTTCCCTCCTTCATGATACCAACGCGGTCGGCTACTGTTTTTGCCCGGAAAATATCGTGGGTACACATCAAAATACTTTTGCCCTTGTTGCGCAGATTAGCGAGGATCTGCATCAGCTCCGACGCTGATTTTGGATCGAGGCCCGATGTTGGTTCGTCGAGAATGACGTTGTCGGCATCCTTTAGGATGGCAATGGCCAAACCAACCTTTTGACGCATTCCTTTCGAAAACGTTTTCAATTTTTTCTCGAAAGCATCTTCCTGTAGGCCAACACTCCGCATCACATTGTAGTAATCCTTACGGGTAAGATTAGTTTTGCCGCCCAAATTGGCAAAGAAATCGAGGTTTTGTCGTGCACTGAAATTCCCATAAAGCATGACATTTTCTGACACAAACGAAACGTATTTCTTTGTCAGAAGTGGCTGTTTTACCACATCAATCCCGTTTATTGTTAACATTCCGGATGTGGGGTCAATAAAGTTCAAAAAAAGATTGATAGTGGTGGTTTTACCAGCACCATTGGCACCGAGCAGAAAAAAAATCTCACCCGGCTTGATTTCAAGATTCAGCGAGTCGAGAGCCAGATGGCCATCCTCGTATCGTTTCGACAACTCAATAGCTTGCAACATAAACAATATATTTATTAGTAATTCAAACAATTAACTACTCACATTTTCAAATCAGTTACCTGCGGCTTAACTTAATGCCAAACCAAACAATCCCGGTAATCACAGCCACCAGAAGCAAAATCAGGACAATGGTTCCCACCAGTGAAGTTTTCGCATTCAATTGAATACGGATGGTTTTGTCTTCACTGGCCACTTTCCGGTTGTCAGCAAGCGCTTCTGTCTTCAACTTCACCTCTTGTGCCCCAACACCACCACCATTGGGGGGGGTGATGGTGATTTTTACTTCAACTTCCTGTTCCGGATCAATCGACCTGATCAGGTCAGGTACAATAAGAGTGGTCCAACCCATCGGATTTTCGGCTATAAGCTTCACATTGTCAAGCCTACGGCTTCCGGCATTTTTCACCCGTGCAGTCATCTCCACCTTTTCATCCGTATTAATTTCATAATAAAGGCTATTGGCCCTGAGTTCAATTTTCCCTTTCCCCCGTGGTATCAGCTCAAGGGCCTCATGCCCACTACAATAATCCGGCATTTTCGCCAGATCAAATGGTTCGGAAGCATGCGCCTCAAACCGGCTGTACTGATCAGCGGTGAGCGCGACCACATGAAATTGAATCGGCTGATCAATCACTACTTCCTGATCATCCCGGTCGGGAAGATATACCCTCAAAGAAAGGTTTTTGGTGTTGACACCTTGGGCAAATTTAATCTGAGAAATCTTACTGGTTTCATCATAAAACTCATAGGTTATCTGCCTCGGAAGATTGAGCACCATAAGCCTGTAAGCATCATCCGAAGTAGAGAACCGCTCGAGCGTAAGCCCATAAACGGCCTGTGAGCTTAGGTCGGCCTCCTGTGAAAATTGAAGGGACGCAATGTCGATGCTGTTAACGCTTGCATCCTTTTTCAGATAAATATTTTTCCCGTCTTTTCTATTGTAATAATTTAAACTAACCTTCAGGTTTTCTACATCTTTCAACAACTCAAAATCGGCTACGCCCTCCCCGCCTAAAGTGATCGAAGGAATCCGGTATTCGTAGGGTGATCCGAGAATGGTCTCGTTTTCAATATCCACAATCGATACGTAGATATTAAACACCTTGCCTGCCCTCATCTCCGGAGTAAACACGTCAAAATGGTCTTTAAACTGCTCTAAGTATTCACCGTTACCTTCCAGCGCGCTCTGCAAGGTAATTTTCACCCGCTTTTCACCCGTGCTGCTCTGATATTTCACTGCCTTTTCGATGGTAATGTACGATTGTTGTGAAATAAGCTGCAAAATAAGTTTTTGGTAATCCACCTCCCTGGTCAGCAGTTCATTTTTCGATCGGTTAAGGTCGTTCAACGATACAGCCTTTTCGTTATAAAGCTTGAGGTCGTTTTCATACTTTTGTTTGGTCACCTCGTAGGCAGCCTTGGCCTTCTTCAAATCTAGCAACAACGAAGCCTCTGAGGTTCCTCCCTGATCCTGAGCAAAAAGAGAGGTAAGCATGGCCAATAAAAAGGTGAATAAGAGTATTTTTTTCATGTATGATCAATTTTTAAGTAATTTATTCTTTAACAAACCTCCGGTTGTGCTTGAAATCGTATAGGGTTTTTCTGTCGAGGTCGGCTACTGCCAGCCGATATATAATGTAAGAGTCGATGTAGGCAAGCTGCACATCGGAAAGACGATTTTGCTCTATGGAAAGTTCCTGACTTGTCATCTCACCATTTTCAAACCGCATTTGACTAATTTTAAAACTTTTCTGAGCTGCTTCCTTATTCTTGCTATTGATTCGGTATCTGTTTTCAGCCTCCTTAACCTTTCTCACAATTTCCCTCACCTCCTTTTCTATTGTCCGGGTTTGATTCTCCTTGTCAAGCTCCCGCTCTTTTAAAACATGTTTTGCTCTGTTTTCGAGATGCCGTCCCCTCCCCCAGTCGGCGATAGGATATGACAGCGTAAAAGTAACACCCCGGTTGGCAGGTCGTTCGCGCATGTTGTCGAAAGATGAACTGAAGAGGTCAAAAGGGTTACCCTGATCATGTGTACTAAGCCCTGTAAAATCGTAATAAGCATTGATACTCCCTTTCAGTTCCCGCTCACGCTGCGCCTTTGAAAGGGAAATTTGCTGCAGTTCGATGTCGATGGCCTTTTCAGAGAGTTCATTTCGGCTTCTAAGCGCTTCATTAACGGCTAATTTATCATCAATTAAAAAGGACTCAAATTCCATTTCAGCTTCAAATTCAATCTCTTCATTCAAATCGAGACCTACCAACAACTTGAATTCATCGTTCAGTGCATCGAGCTTTCCCTGACTCTCCAGAAGACGTGCTTCATCCTGAGCCACAGAGATCTCGGCAATCAGAATCTCCCCTTCAGGCAGATCCCCAGCTTCCTGTTTCAACAATGTAATTCGTAAAGCCTCCCTTGAGTTCGCAAGCCTTTCCTGATTGATTTCCTTTTCAAAAGAGGCCCTGTAAACTTCATAGAATGCGTCTGTTACATTGTAAATAATATCCATTTGCACCCGGTTAAAATAGCAAACACTCTTGTCGTATTCCAGTTGAGCGACTCTAAGGTTTTCGCGCAAGGTGTTGGTCGTGAACACAGGTTGAGAAAATGAAAGAGAAAATCGACTGAAGGCTTGTATATTACGAAGGCCATCTGAATACGAGCCACCTGAAGCCATCATGTATTTCTCCCAATACATTCGCGACGATAAAGCAAAATTACCTCCGGTAGGTAGCATCACAGTGAAATCAAGATTACTACCAACCTTCAGCGAACTCACCGAATTATACACAGGTAATGTGTCGGCACTGTAAATAGCATTCACCCCCTCGTCCCATGACGGGGCAAACAGATTAAAATCGAGCCTAGGTTTAAACTGAGCCTTGTTGTATAGAAACGAATAACGCATCGCTTCTTTCTCTTCATTAAAATAACGTGTGGGATAACTTCCTCCCAGTGCAATCTGAATAGCCTGTTCGTACGACAACTTTCTGACGGATTGGGCCTGCAAAAGCATTGGGAGGATGCATAAACAACAAATGTGTAAAAATTTACCCATAATCAATTCCTTTTGACAACAAAACAAAGAAGAAGGAAACAATTGTACCAAAAACAATATAAAACTGATTATGAACACTTACGCTACACACACAAATTAATCATCATATTAAACGGGTAAGAAACCAACCAAACACGGGTAATAGTTTACCCATAAAATCTGTCATCATGGCCAAATGATTCTATATTTGCAGAAAAATCAAAATAGATGTTTTTTCGAAAGAAAAGAATGCCAGCCGCCAAACTGATGAGCAATCAGGAGATAAAGACCGTTTTATCAGAATTCAATCGGTCACTCACGCTAATTGCAGATAAATCGCTGCTCATCAACAACCTCACATCAAGAATTAAGCAGCTTGTTCCGGTTGAACGCGTATTTGTGTTTCTTTTCAGTGAAGGCTCCGGGTGCTACATTCCTGAAGAAGCAACGCAACCTGAGCCGGTTGACAGTCAACCGATCACCTTCAATGCTCACGGAAAACTATTCAATTGGCTATCGGTTAACGAATTACCACTATTGATTTCGATACAGCACGATGTTCTCGAATATCTGGATCCACATGAACAAAGGAAATTGATGCAAATGGAATCAGATTTGATTTATCCTTTGAAAGTAATGAATCAAATTAGCGGAGCAGTTTTTCTGGGGAAGAGAACAGATGGGCTCACTTATGACAAGGATGATTTAGCCACATTATCGCTTTTGTTCAATCAGGCCGCTTTTGCAATCGAACACGCTATTCTTTATGAACAACAAAAAGAAAGAATAACAAAAATGTACAGGGCAGATCGACTGGCGGTTCTCGGAGAGCTCGCAGCCGGGGCAGCTCATGAAATCAGAAATCCGCTGACAGCAATCCGAAGTACAATTCAGTATCTCGCACGTGATATTAAAGATCCGGAAAAAGGAGAAATGATGGCTGAAGTAATTACCGAGGTTGACAGAATCAATAAAATTGTGCAGGGACTACTGTCGTTTGCACGTCCCTCTGACCTGAATGCCACGCTAATCAACATTGAGGAATTTATCATGCAATTGGTCAGCCTTTTGAGCTCTACGCTCCAGACAATGCACATTGAGACAGAATTTAGGTTTTTGGCTTCGAATCCAACAATAAATGCCGACAGGGAACAACTTAGACAAATACTGCTCAATGTGTTCATGAACTCTATTGACGCCATGAAAAAACCCGACCCATCAAAATCGAGGCTTTTAACCATCAAAACAGAAAATACGCTTGCCAAGAATAATTCAGTCCCAATGCTCGCATTAATAATTCAAGATACCGGATGTGGAATCCCTGATGAAAACATCGAGATGATCTTCAATCCGTTTTATACAACCAAATCAGAAGGAACCGGACTTGGGCTGGCTATTTGCTACGGTTTTGTGCGCGGACACAATGGCGAGATCGAAGTACAAAGCGAACCTGGCGTAGGCACAAGTCTTACCATAAAACTACCTCAAAATACAATTGGCAAAAATCAACAACATGAAATACAGAATTCTTATAGCCGACGATGAGGCAAAAATCCGAAGAGTTATCAACCTCCTGCTTCAAGAGGCTGGCTATGAAACCATGTTGGTTGAAAATGGCAAGCAAGCCCTGGAGGCTTTATCTACCTTCAGGCCTCATTTGATTCTTCTAGATTATCAAATGCCGGTTATGTCGGGAATAGAAGCACTCAGCCAAATAAAAGAGGCCATACCCTCTCCCGCAGTTGTGATGATTACTGCTTTTGGCTCTGTTTCATTGGTGGTTGAGGCCATAAAAAAAGGGGCTTATGATTTTATTGAAAAGCCTTTCGATAACGATAAACTACTTCTGATGGTAAAACGGGCTCTGGAGCATGCCGGGTTGAAAAAAGAGGTTAAAGAGCTCAAGGATAAACTAAATCAGATTCACAGTTCGACGAGCATTATAGGAGAAACAGGCGGATTAAGAAAGGTGATGGAACAGGTGATGTTTGTGGCACCAACCAATGCCACGGTGCTTCTCAGTGGAGAAAGTGGCACAGGAAAAGAGCTTATTGCACGAAGAATACACCAACAGAGTGCACGATGCAATAATACATTCATTGCACTTAACTGCGGGGCAATACCACAATCGCTCATAGAAAGTGAATTGTTTGGTTACGAAAAAGGGGCATTCACCGATGCCAAAGAAACTTATGCCGGAAATTTTGAACGGGCTGGCAAAGGAACCCTGTTTTTGGATGAAATTGGAGAATTACCCCTCGGCGCACAGGTAAAATTACTGCGTGTTCTTGAAGAGAAAAAAATCACAAGGCTGGGAGGTAAAGCAGCTGTTGATACAGATGTAAGGATCATTGCTGCCACCAACCGTGATTTGCAGGAAAGTGTCAGGGCAGGAGAATTCAGGCTTGATTTGCTTTATCGTTTGAATGTATTCGCCATCAATTTGCCACCACTTCGCGAAAGGAAAGATGACATTATCCTTTTGACAGAATTCTTCATTTCGAAGTACAACAAAATTCTAAATCTGAAAATTGAAGGAATAACACCCGAAACGTTGGCCGTATTGCAGAATTATGACTGGCCCGGTAATGTGAGGGATTTGGAAAACGCAATTCAAAGTGCCCTGATCATGACACAAAAGGGGAAAATTAAGACAGAAACTTTGCCGCCACGCATCAAAAGTTATACAGAGGCCGCACCTGCCAATAGAGATATAGAGAAAGAACCGGGGAATAGAATTAGAAGTGCGGGAATAATGGCGGAAAAGGAACTAATTATAGCGGTACTCCAAAAAAATTTAAACAACAAAACATCTACAGCTACTGAATTAAATATAAGTCGTAAAACGCTCTTCAACAAGATGAAAAAATTGGGTTTACTGTAACAACGGATCACAACCAAAACCTGGGGGCGAGTAATATTAAGCATACAGTTTAGTAAGCCTGAAGAGAAAGAAATTTATGTC
>Ga0154517_138_pt1 | contig 7457 bp, 4 predicted proteins | sample RifGroE2_FD_115996 | JGI IMG/M metagenome (GOLD analysis project Ga0154517, IMG submission 115996) | Bacteroidetes bacterium GWE2_42_24
TACCCTGAAGCCCGGTGATATTAAAGAAGAACGGATATACCTGGGAAGTTATGAGCTGTACAGGAAAACAACAGGTAATACCACCACCACCGAGCGTCAAACCCTCCATGTTATGGATGATACCCGCATGGTGGCCATGATCGACAGGCTTACCATCGACAATGGGATTACACTCTCCACTCCTGTGGTGAGTATCCGTTACCAGTACGACAACCATCTTGGTTCCGCCTCATTGGAACTCGATCAGAACGCTGCCATTATCTCGTACGAGGAGTACCACCCGTTTGGAACGACCTCTTACCGCAGCGGGAGAACAGAAACAGAAGTAGCATTGAAGCGCTACAAGTACGTGGGCAAGGAGCGGGATGAGGAGACTGGGTTATACTATTATGGGGCAAGGTATTACGCCGCCTGGATTCTTACTTAACACAGCAAGGGATAGAATTAGGAACTGCAATTGAGACGATTTACAACAATATAATCCCAGTAAGAGAAGATAATGGTTATGAGGTTCCATTAATGCCAGAAGACAATACAAGGATGAAAATGCCAACATTGAATTTTGAAATTGCAAACCCAGTTGCAAAAAATATATCAAAACACGCAATACAGGTTTACAATTCTCTCAGGAATAATAATTCTGATGACTAAGAACATAAAAATTGCAGTCTTTCTATTTATTTCGAGTTTCGCAGCTATGATATTGCGGGACAGGTATATAGGAGAAGAGAAAACCTTTCATAATCCATTGAATTGGAATGAAATATACGAAAACATTCCTATGTATCTGTTTTTTTCATTCCTCTTATCAGTGACATACCTGTATATTGAACACAGGAAGAATAACAAGTAGAAAAGTATTTCTTAAAATTGAAGAAACAATCGGTTCTTTTCCATTATCAACGGGTTATTCATTTACTCATAAATGGCCTATCTTTGTCACTTCATTAGTGTAACTCTTCGATGCCTTGAACCACCCGGTTACCCATACTGCCACCAACCACCTGCTTCCCCACGAGGCAGGAAACCCTGTCTATACCTACGATGCACATGGTAACATGACTATTATTCTTCTGACCGGCAAAATTTTTCCAGAATCGTGTAAGATGTAACAATCGGTTCACTATTTTTGCCCCGGATTGGAAATTCAATCAAAACTGATTTTGATTAAACGGTTATTTTACAAATAACAGAATTATGAAAGTAAAATTCCTGATCAAGTCATTGATCACCTCGTTGATTTTTACAATCATTCTATTCCTTTCAGCGGGGAAAGTTGTCTATTTACAAGGATTCATTTTCATGGCAACCAACTTGCTCACAGCATTAATGAATTTCCGGACTATCAGAAACGATCCGGACTTAATGACTGAGAGGTCGAAACCAGGTGATGGTGCAAAGTCGTGGGATAAGGTTATTCTGGGATTATCAGGCATTACATATCTGATAGGTGTCATCATCGCAGGATTTGATTCAGGGCGTTTTCAATGGTCTCCTGATTTTCACTGGAGTATATACGCCATAGGAGTCCTCCTGACTATTACAGGACAGGTGATCTTTCTAACCGCGCGAAAAGAGAATAAATTCTTTTCAAGCGTGGTAAGAATTCAAACCGAAAGGGGACATTCGGTATGTGATACAGGAATTTACAGGATTGTCAGGCATCCCGGGTATTCTGGGATGACAATTTCTTTAATTGCTTTTCCATTATTAACCGGCTCACTTTGGAGTATAATTCCAATAATGTTGGCGGTATCGCTTTTATTTATCAGAACTTATCTGGAAGATGAGGCCCTTAAAAAAGAATTGCAGGGATATACCGAATACTCTCAAATCACTCAGAAGAGACTAGTACCTAAAATTTGGTAGCAATGGATATGGCATGATAAAAGGGCCTATCGGCAATTGGATAATCATTCTAAGTTATAAAATTCCTTTATTCCTCTTCAAACATTTCATCACGGCAGCTTTCATCTGAAAGCTGCCGTAATTATGCATGCCCAGGCTTCAGATATCTCCGTGCAAGAATATAGAAATAGTAGTTCAGGCTAACAATGCCAGAAATCAATCAACGATATGCATGTAAATTTTGCACTGAATCGCCTGGTTTTGTTTCGGAACATCGGATTTATTTCCCGAATTGATTTATTCCTCTAAAGGCAAATGACTGAAATAAAACTAATTGTAATAAACGAAAAGTTTTTTTTCTGTCGATAATAACAATTATAACCATAATACGATCAAGTTTTGTAACTTGTGGCCGGTATATCCCTAAAATGGGTGAGATATATAGACCAGGCATACAAAAAAAGATCAATTCAACATCTATATTTCATGAGAACAACGCATTATCTCCTAACAATCGCTTTGTTGATCGGAACTGCACTAATAGCACAGAATTCGTCGAAGAGCGTTACCCAGAGGCAAACTGCATCAAAAGTCCTCAAATTTTCAAATAGAGATATCATACCACGAATATCAGATTCCGTACAGGTAACTTTTAATATCAATATGCAAAATGAAATTATCAGCTCAGACGGCGTATTTTTAAAAGGTAACTGGGATGGATGGACCAATGAAATCGAGATGGTGAAAGGTGAAGAGAGCGATGTATATTCAGTTGCATTAACCCTGGCCATCGAACAACGGATAGAATATAAATTTTATAACGGTAGTCCGGCCAATGGTTGGAATCATTATATAGGTGAGAATTTTTCAGGTGAATGCACTGATGAATGGACAAATCGCTTCTTTCAGGTTCATTCTGAGAATATAATATTAGAAACCGCCTGCTTCAATTCCTGCGAAAATTGTCTTCCTTCTGAAAAGGTTGAAGTCACTTTTCGTGTTGATATGCAGGAAACACCAGTATCTGGAGAAGGCGTTTTTCTGGTTGGTAATTTCAATAACTGGGGGAATCCCCTGATTCGTTTATCGGCAGACGGTACCATCTATTCATCTGAAGTGAAACTGACGCCTGGTGAGCAAATTGAATACAGGTTTATAAACGGAGACATTACTGAAGACAATATTTCAGGGAGTTGTACTAACAGTAATGGGGACAGGTGTATGACAGTTCCCGGAACCAATGAAGTACTCGAACCTGTTTGTTTTAATCGTTGTGTTGCCTGTGAACCGGTTAATCCCGATCAGGTTCAACTTACTTTTCATCTTGATGCAACCCATGCACAGTATGAATCGGTTCAACTGATACATAATTCGGAGTATTTTCAGTATTACGATTATGATAATGATCGCGTTTTTGAACTCACGATGTCTCTGGACACGGGACTTTTCTATTATCATGTACTTAGGGACAATGCGTGGGGCTGGGATCCCGATAACCCTCTTCATCCCGGGGGAATCCCATCGAACGGTGCCTATATGAATGTGTCCGACCCCATGATTAGTTACCTTTTGCCCATGAACAATGACATGATGAGGGAGAACCAGATTCAGGCAAATTTTGCTTTCTCGGCCGGTAATCAACCCGATATCAATTCAATAAAACTAAGCATTAATGGGAACGAGGTGAATAATCCCAGCCAGTATTACAATCCGGCAAAGAGAATATTGTTGATGGAGAATCCACCATTTCTGATTAACGGAGAGAATCAGGTGACTGTAGAATATACCACACCCAAAGGGGCAGCAAGCCGTACATCAGTCTTTAGCTATCAACCTGTTAAATTAATGATGGAGCCCATGATATATCGTATGGATCATATTCTTGCATGGGGGCGGGTATTCTCATTGCCTTACCCAAATTCTGTGTTTGTTGATTGTAATGGCACTGTTTACGAAGCTACCGTAAACGAGCAGGGATATTTCGGTACAGATATCAATATTCAGAATGGTCAGAATCTGGTGAAAACAGCTTACTCAGAGACGGGGTTTAACGAGCCTGTTGATGAGATGACTATCAACGCAGACATCAGACATAAATGGTGGGTTGAGCTTGAAACTTCAATTAACGGTACAACAGCTGTAATTACTGCCATTCCGCATGATATCAGTTTTGAGAACCTTGAACTGAGATGGCGAAACAGTGAAAATGCCGTGGATACCATAGCCGGGATTTCCGGCAATTCACCTTCTGTCTCATTCCAGATACCTCAATCACAAAGTGTATACGAAATCGAGTTAAAAGCAAAAAGTACTGATGGCCAGGTTTATTATGCCCGCAAAATGCTGACCACAAAAAGCAATACGCATTTTATAGATGTTAATGAGCGGGCACCATGGATGGAAAAAATGGTGCTTTATGAGGTCGAAGGAGATTATTTCGACTGGGGTAACTATACCTTTCAGAATATTGGAAATACTTTCCAACATATGGTAAACCTTGGTGTAAACTGCTTCAGGATTACCCCCTTTGTTGCTGGTGGTTTTATCTCATTCGACCATTTCGAAATCTCTCCATCAACCGGTACAATGGATGATTTAAAGAAAATGGTCAAAACAGCCCATCAATTCGGGTTAAAGGTCTTTTTTGATATTCCCCTCAGTCATGTAGCCTCCTATCATCCATTTATACACCCATCATTTCTGTTAAAGGATGCTGCTGAGCCTTTTACTGATTTCATCATGTGGCAGGGCAATCCAGGAGAATCAGATGTTGTTTTCAGCCCGGGTAATGGCAGGCAGTGTGTTTATACTAATCTCGACAACCCATATACCCAGGAATACTTCACCCGGTTGATGGAATACTGGGTTGAGGTGGCAGACTGCGATGGTTTCAGGATAGATTGCGGGCAGGAATCACTCCTGAGAGCCCCTGGTTTTATCAAACAATTGCATAAACGTTTACGTAACATCAAACCGGAACTATTTATTTTGAACGAAGGAGACCCACGTGATTATGAAGGAGTTAATTTTTACGAATTTGGTGATGCTGCCTACAGTTGGAAACTCAACAGTGAATGGGGAAATGGCGGCGAAGGGCTTCCCGGTATATATAAAGGCGTGTATACAGTAAACCAGCTGCATAACCTGATTATGGCAGGTATTCCATCCGATAACGGGTTGATTATGAATTACGCAAACAGCGGGTACCACGATTATCTGCACAACCGGTATGGATGGGAACAGGAACGTGCGGCGCTTTCACTGGTGACCACCACCTATGGCCTGGTTAATATAAGAGCTGGTGAAGAAGTGGGTGCTGTCCGAAGCAACGGAATGTTTGACTTTAACGATCCTCTGGGTTATCTTCCTTTATACAAGCGACTTATTAAAGCCCGAAAAGAACTGTTGGGCAATTATCCGGCAATTGAACGGATTACCGATAATATCCCTGATAATGTATATGTCTATACTTCTAAGGCTAACGGCGAGGTTATGCTTACCGCGGTGAATTTTTCCGGCTCAGCATCAGCCATTAGTCTCGATCTGAATAATGGTGCTTTCGAAGGATTGGGCAAATCTCAATGGTACAATATCAGCGAAGAGGTCACGACAGACAACACGCAGAAAGAAACCATGCAAATCTCATTGGATGGTTGGAACGCAAGCGTTTATGCCCTAAATCACATCAATATCCCGACAGAAACAAAACCCGTTACCTTCAGGGTTAATATGCAAAATGAAGAGGTAAGCGCATCTGGTGTTTATATTAACGGCAGTTTTTGTGACTGGAATCCCGATTATGCAATAAAGCTGACGGAGCATATAACCCCTGAACATAGCCATTATGCTTCTACAATCGACTTGCCTGTAGGAGAAGCCGTTGCTTACAAATTTGTAAACGGCGCTCCTGACAACTGGTCAATGTATGAAAATCTTTCAGGACTTGAATGTGCCTATGGCTTTGACTCTAACCGCACCCTGATTGTCCCGGGAAAGGAAAGTACGCTTGAAATGGTATGTTTCAAAAACTGTGAACCATGTGAGCCAAATGCAATCGGAAATCCAATGACTGGAAAAATTACTGTAATGCCCAATCCTGCAACCGGGAAAATTACTATTTCTGGTCTTGCACAAGTAGACGCAGACCTTTCCTTATTTAACTGTGAAGGGCGACAGGTATTGAAAATAACATTCAATCAATCTGAAGCGAAAAGTATTGATATATCATGCCTGAGGTCTGGAATATATTATCTCACGATAGTAAGCGGGGATAATGAGGTCAGATCAGCTAAGATTATCAAACTATAATTTTCTGCTAATCTTGCTTTCCTCAACAAACTAAAAGGTGGTTTCAATCCTCATTTGAAATTGAAATCTATTGACTCTTCGCTATAATTTGTGGGTTTATTTACTTTGCCAGATGCAAGACACAACACTGTTTACATATGCTTTAGGGCTGACCGACCCATGGTTTGTTATGAATGTTAAGTTCATCCAGGGCGACAATGGAGCAGAATTGCACATTAATAATCATATTTTTTGGCATCAATATATAAAAGCCAACCCAATATTTAGTAGTTTTTCTTCACTTATTAACGAAATAGGGTAAGGTTTAGACCTCTTTATCTGATAGGTACATCTAAAAATTCCTGAATGAGTCCTGTTCTCAATCCAAGTAATTAAAAAATCTTTTTCATTCTTTCTAATCAGAATCTGCGGTGAGATTTGATTCAATTTTTCCAACTCTTCTAAATCAACATAGAAATCTTCTGAATCGGATAACATATTAATGACTTCAATTAATTTGTCATTAGAACAAATCACATATTTCTCACTATAGTATGAATGCCACTTTAAAGCAAATTGTTCACCCATCACTGAAAAAAACAAATATTGAAGAAACCCCTTTCCTGAATCATCTGGAATAATATGATTTTTCGCTCGATGTTTTGGCTTGTTAACGAATCTATAAATTGACATTTTATCAGTATTCTTAATCTCCGTATTCTCTTTTATTGCATACAAAAATGGATTACCACCAATCAAACTTTTAAAATAATAAAGCCCAATTTTGTAGTTCTTTTGAACTCGAATTTCATTAAAATAGCCTAAATATGTATCAATAGTGAATGAATTTGAATCAATGGTGCTGAAATCTCCTTCCTGTTTAAATTTTACAGAATCCTGATAGTTTTGTATTTTCAAAATAAAATCACAATAATCTTGAGACTTTAAAATCAGGGGAATTAATGAGATTATTATAAAAAGTATATATCTCTGAATTTTCATATTGATTAATTTTGTTGGTGCTCGTCCATTTGGTTCACCAAATAGTAAATTTCTAATCTCTTTTTCAGGTTCTTCGGTACACCATAATATCTTTGACAGTGGTTTAGACGAAGCTATTTTCCAAGATTGAATTATCGTACAACTTTATTGCATCAAAAACATCTAAAATTTCATCCTGTTTTATTCTGTGGACGTCAACTTTTCCCAAATTGGTAATTATGTAATTTGATAATATCACACCAAATGTGCCAGTCATATCACTCACAAATGTACCGGGTGTATCACTCACAAATGAGCCGGGTGTATCACTCACAAATGTG
>Ga0154517_124_pt1 | contig 6420 bp, 2 predicted proteins | sample RifGroE2_FD_115996 | JGI IMG/M metagenome (GOLD analysis project Ga0154517, IMG submission 115996) | Bacteroidetes bacterium GWE2_42_24
TAATATTGCTAAAGAGGAGAAAGCCAAGAATTATCAGATCAAGTTTTTTATAGATGATTATGGCGATATATATGATCCGGGCAGGCGGATGATTAAGGCTTTGGGCTTTGATCTGCATGATGGGCTATATACTGGTTTTGATGATTCTGTCGGAGGTTTGTTGGACCTTATTAATTACTATCTGCCGGATATCATAGTTAATGAGTCTAGTATAACCGGTGGTATCGCAGCTAAGATTACCAGAGTTAGTAAGTATTATCCCATTTTGCGTAGATTTGACTTCCCTGGATATATAAGGAATCCGACCGAAGAGGAATATTGGAAAAGTTATTATGCCGATGAAATAGAACCGGTCCTGCGCAAATATTCGAAGAAAAAAATAAGCGATCCACGAGAGCTGATGATAGATAAGACGGTCTTTGTTCCCAGTGTTGAGCAATTTGATGTTTTGCCGAAAAACTTTTCTTCTAAAATAAATCGGATATTTCTTGGGCCTAAGTTGTGGGATGTAGGGGATATCCCTCCCATTACGCAGGAATGGCTTGATGAGGCTAAACGGTCACAGGTTCCCATTGTATTAATAAGCTTTGGTTTTAATTATGATGGACAGGAGTTCCTATCCCCTTTGCTTTCTGTGGCTGAACGGTGTAACTATAAAATGCTTATTACCTACCATAATCCTGAAGTATTTAAAGATAAATACGATCCAACGCAATGTCACATTGCGCAAATAATTCCACTCCGATATGTCAGCCAATTCTGTAATGTTATGGTGCACCATGGAGGATATCAGACTTCATTGGTAGGGCTTGTTAATGGGATACCAACTGTTACCATTTCTACCGGAAATCCTGAATGGGAGGAAAATGGGTACTTGCTTGAATCTATCGGGACTTCTCTTCATTCTCGGATACCTAATATCTACTCTGTTCTTAGTTATATCGAGTCAGCAATAAATAATTCTTCATTAAAGCTCGCTAATCAGGTTATGTCTAAATATATAGACCAGTTCAAAGGCAGCGTCAGCTTTTTTGATGAGATTGAATCAGGATAAATACTTATTGTGCTGATCTATTTTTTGTTTTGCGCTTTCTTTTTTGCTGCGAGAGATAACAGTTGCTTGCGTCGTTCCATGGCATGTTGTGCTGCAGCCAGCTCAAGCTGTTTGTTTTCCCCTGCCAGTTTGCCCTCATTTTTCTTGGCATCGCTTTCATTATTAAGATTAGTTTCGGTTTTTTTCTTTACATTATCTTCCCAGGCTTTCCACTCTTTATCTGTTACTGATTGAATTGCCGAGTTTATTACAAAATCTTTGATAGATTCTTTGACAATTTCTTCTTCCGCATATATTGAAGTGGCAATATTGTGGACCGCCCAGTTTGTAGTAGAATTCTGGTGTTCCATATAATATTTGGCAAGTGATTTTGGTCCTTTTGTATATAGCTTTTTTTGTTCTTCAGTTGGATTATTTGTGTTTGCTAGAATTTTTATTACTTTATCTTGGTAACCTTGAAAGAACTGTTCGGAGGTTTTGAACCAATAACCGTTGGGGAAGCTATCATCAACGTTGGAGAAGCTATTATCAAAGTTGTAATATTCAAGACTTGTTGTCGGGACTGGAGTCCACCCAGCTTTTAGAGAACCGGAAGGGAAAGCCTGGTCCGATCCGTCCTTGAATTCGCAATAGGCAGTTTTTAGGCCGGTGAGTGAGTCTGTTGAGTTAGTGTCAAAATTAAGGCCATTAAGCAAGGTCATATCTAATTCGGTTGTTGTAAAATTATCCTGAGTAGTATCCAAATCAATATCTAATAGCCATTTTCTCATATTAAAGCCATAGGCTCCCCAGGCACCATCCAGTCCCCATTCATCTTCCACGTCATCATTAAAAATAGAGTACATATTGTTATAAATAGGATGAATGGTTGTCGTGAATATCTGGAAGAGCATGGTATTATACCAGTCGACATCTTTGTCCCCGACGACAATCCCAGTTGTAACAGGATTAGGACTAGGATTAGGATTAGGACTAGTGCTAGTGCCTTTATGGGGTAGAGTTAAAGTCGTATTTGCTAGCAGAATGCCGTTGTTATTGAAACAGCCGTGATTCTGACTATTATTCTTAATAGCAGCGAAGATAGGGTCTGGGCTTGATGCGTTGTAGGCTATTTGATAATGATGCCAGACGATGCCTGATAAGGTACTGTTCCAAGGGCTACCATTTGCCCAGGAAGCTACATATTGCGGAAAAGTATTAGTCCAATCCCATCCGGGTGCATCTCCGGGTGCCGGGGTGCTGTTATTATTCCACCAGTAGGTCTTATTCCCTGTGTCATCGTCGATGTCATGAGAGCCCATCAGGACATTCATGGCGAGAGTATAGCGACGGCGGCTCTCGTTGAGCCCGATCATCAGGCAGAGCTTATGCAGGGCTGTAGCTTGCTTTTTTGCTTCAGTTTGATCGGCTGAGAATGTTACTTGAGGGAATATGTTAGAATAATTAGTTTGAATATTAGTATCAATATCTTTATAGATATTATTTACGGCAATATCCCGCCAACCGCCGGTATACGCGTATTGGGTGGCAGCATTTTTATACCAGTTATCGGTATACTGTCCACCGTTACCGGTATCGTCTCTGTCATTTTTGTTATAAGGTTTATAGAGGTTAAGCACTTTTTGAACCATTTGCCAGACGGGGCCTGTTACTTGGGGAAGGGTTTTATCTGTTGACATAAACCCAGTATTGAAATGAGCCGTATCGTCGTTTAATATCCTACTTGCCCCGTATGGAGCACTAAAAGTCTGGGTCCCTTGTGCATCACCAGGGGTGTCTGCTGCCGCTACATCGTCTGGCCTTGAGGGCTGCTCAGAGGCTTTGAATACCTCATAATTACCATCGCTCTTTACACTTAAGATAAACCCATTACCATAGTATCTGACCTCGGTTGTTGTTGACCCTGTAGGTTGGTAGCCGATTAAAACCTTAGTATGGTCATGCTCAACACCCGAGGCATCCGTAGTGGTCCAATTATATCTTTCTTTTACTTGTTTGTAGAGATTAAAGTCTGCCTCTCCGGTCCAGGTACCTTTGTTACCATTTAAGGTTCCATCTAAGAGAAAATCTATATTGCAGTCTTTATCAAATGTTACCGGGGTGCCATCCGAGGATTTATCATCAGGCTTGAGCTTAATGTTGGTAGGACCGAATGTTCTGTCAGCATCATCATCCTCGATGGGATTGTCCCAGGCTGGCCAGCCGTTGTCTGAGGCGCCATTAATAGCGACGTTGTAAGGAGTGCGCTCTGTCATAATTTCAAACTTCCCTATTTTTGCATCTGTAGCCCCTATTTTCCCAGATGCCTGGGGATTGAGAATATTATCAAAGAGCGCTTGTTTTCCTCCGGGAGGAGTAAGGTGTTTTTCCGGTGACCAGGCATCTTTGGTTTTTATATCAAGTGGCCTATTGTAGATATTGTTCCAATCAGAGGCAGCTCCAAGGAAGTTGATATTCTTGTAATAATTGCCGTGGCCGATACCCCAGGCTTTGAGGGGAGTTCCCCCAAAATTTTGTTGGCCCCAGTGACTGTCACCAATAAGTTTCTGCTGATATTCCCAGCCGGTCCCCTCCGGGATGGTGGTAATGTAATGACCATAAGCTCCATTTTTCAGTTTTTCCTGAACGAAAGGTGAGTCGATATAGTATAGGCATTGATCGTTGTCAGGATTGGTTGTATCCTCCTGCCATTCTGGGACTTGTCCGTTTTGTGCTGTTTTATTCCCAGATACATCAATAAAATAATGAGGAGCATCGATTTTTGCTATCTGCGCGATAGCCTCGTCTTTTTCTGATTTGATAACCTCGGGATCTTTGGCTGTTTTATTGCCGTTTACGGTTATAAATCTGTTAATAACTTTTTTTACATGGCCACCAAGTTGAGAATTTGATAGTCCGGACCAGTAAGCCCGGTCATAGGGAGCAAGGAACTTCAAGGATTCGAGGAGATAGTTCTGCATCTCTCCAGTCCAGGTGTATCCAGTTTTGGCCTCTTTATGGCCTTCCATATTTTCGGTCATAGAACGGTAGAGTGCTTTTTGGAAGGACGGGGCCGGCTCCGAGAATTCTAGAAGTGCCTTGTTTTTTGCATCACTCATGCCGTTGTTTGTAGGTAGATACATCTTTTTATTGAGATGCTTGTTTATGTCCATGAAGAACCGGCCAACATCAACGCCTTCAGGAGTCTGTTGTCCGAATAAACCGGTTTTGATCATTCTGTCTTCCTCCTCTGATCTATCTGAGTTTATTATCTTTCGTAATGTATATCGTAAAGATAATTACTTTTCTTGTATTGAATAATATCGTTATATTGCGATGTTTGTTTTGATTACGCTTGGGATATGGATCGATGAACCATTTTTTATGCGGAGGGGGTTGCTTTTCTGCAAGGATATTATAGCAGTCCATTTCGCTATTTGTTACGATCTGCATGAAATTTTCGGGTATTTAAGCGATGTTCAGATAATATTTTTCGTGGAGTGCGAAGGTAGCCGGAGATTGTAGGGAGAGCCAGGGATTTTTGCTGAGCCGAAGTTCTGTTTACGCATTGGACCCGGTTGACCCAATGCGCAATACATTCTTATTGTGCTGATCTATTTTTTGTTTTGTGCTTTCTTTTTTGCTGCGAGAGATAACAGTTGCTTGCGTCGTTCCATGGCATGTTGTGCTGCAGCCAGCTCAAGCTGTTTGTTTTCCCCTGCCAGTTTGCCCTCATTTTTCTTGGCATCGCTTTCATTATTAAGATTAGTTTCGGTTTTTTTCTTTACATTATCTTCCCAGGCTTTCCACTCTTTATCTGTTACTGATTGAATTGCCGAGTTTATTACAAAATCTTTGATAGATTCTTTGACAATTTCTTCTTCCGCATAGATTGATGTGGCAATATCGTGGACTGCCCAGTTTGCCGTAGAATCCTGGTGTTCCATATAATATTTGGCAAGTGATTTGGGACCTTTTCCATATTGCTCTTTTTCTGCCGCCGTCGGAACTATATTTGGATTATTTATCTTGGTTGTTGTATAGCCTGCTAGAATTTTTACTACTTTATTTCGGTAACCTATGAAGAACTGGCTTTGAGTGTTGTACCAATAATCGGTTGCCAGCTTGTCATCGCCGGTGTAATCTTCAAGATCTGTTGAATCAGCAACTCCTCCGCCTTTAAGATAACTTTTTGGGAAAGCCTGACTCGATCCGTCCTTGAATTCGCAATAAGCAGTTTTTAGCCCGGTGAGTGAATCTGTTGAGTTATTTCCAAAATTAAGACCATCAAGCACGGTCATATCTAATGTGGCACTCGTGGTATCATTATCAATATCCAATAGCCATTTTCTCATATTATAGCCATAGCCAGCCCAGGCGCCATCAACCGAGCCAGCTTCTGAACCATCGTTAAAAATAGAATGCATATTGTTATAGATAGGATGAATGGTTGAGGTGAATATCTGGAAGAGCATGGTATTATACCAGTCGACATCTTTGTCCCCGACGACAATCCCAGTTGTAACAGGATTAGGACTAGGATTAGGATTAGGATTAGGATTAGTGCTAGTGCCTTTATGGGGTAGAGTTAGATTCATACCCGACTTCATCTTGTTTGGATCACCACCTATGAAACAGTTGGTGTTATGACTCACTATAGCAGCGAAGATAGGGTCTGGGCTTGATGCGCTGTAGCCTATTTGATAATGATGCCAGACGATGCCTGATAAGGTACTGTTCCAAGGGCTACCAGATGACCAGGGAGCTATATATTGCGGAAAAGTATTAGTCCAATCCCACCCGGGTGCATCTCCGGGTGCCGGGGTGCTGTTATTATTCCACCAGTAGGTCTTATTCCCTTTGCCATCGGTGATGTCATGAGAGCCCATCAGGACATTCATGGCGAGAGTATATCGACGGCGGCTCTCGTTGAGCCCGATCATCAGGCAGAGCTTATGCAGGGCTGTTGCCTGGGTATCTGAGAGATTGTTGATCCCGAGAACTTCACTTTTGTGGCCCAAGATATATCTATTTATGTCCGTTGGGCTTGATGGATCGGAATAGATCTTGTTTACGGCAATATCCCGCCAACCGCCGGTATACGCGTATTGGGTGGCAGCATTTTTATACCAGTTATCGGTATACTGTCCACCGTTACCGGTATCATCTCTGTCATTTTTGTTATAAGGTTTGTAGAGGTTAAGCACTTTTTGAACCATCTGCCAGACGGTCCCTGTTACTTGGGGAAGGGTTTTGTCTGCTGACATAAACCCAGTGTTGAAATGAGACTTATCGTCGTTTAATGTTCTGCATGCTCCGTATGTACCACTATAAGTAGGTCCTGCGTCTTCGGCAGGATCAGGCCAGGTTGCGCTTACCTCAGGTGC
>Ga0154517_166_pt1 | contig 2026 bp, 3 predicted proteins | sample RifGroE2_FD_115996 | JGI IMG/M metagenome (GOLD analysis project Ga0154517, IMG submission 115996) | Bacteroidetes bacterium GWE2_42_24
AGGAGTGGCTGTCGGTTTTAAAATGTATATCGTTGCACTCTTTGCAGCATTTCTCACTTTATTTGTTTGTGTCGGCTTGTGGTTCTTTGAACGATATCTTGAGAAGAAAGTGAGTAATAAATAAAGCAAACTTTCGAGATACTTTCGAGGACTGTTATTAGCTAACCTTACCTACCATGAATTATAGAATTAATACAAAAGTAGTCATATTGGTCGCACTTTTGGGTATAGTTGCTATAGGGTTGTTTATCTACACGCTTGTGTTTTCACCTACGGAGATACCTTCTCCTGTCACGGATCAAGTGCAGTCTGGACAAAATGAAGAACGAATAATGACCGCCCGTCACCAATATGTTGATGGCATACATACCATTGCTGGAGTGACTGAGGTCCCTACGCCTTGCCATAAACTTGTTGCTGAGACTTTTTTCACAGAAACAACTCCACCTGGTGTAGAGATACGTTTCAACACATTGCTGGAGGGTGAAGAATGCCCAAGCCAGCCTTTTGAGGTTCCCTTTAGAGTATCCTTTGAGGCAGACGAAAATGCTGCTCTAAGCGCCACATGGAATGGAGGACCGGTACGATTAAATCTTATCCCTCTCCGACCCGGAGAAGTACTAGAAGACGAATTATTTATTAAAGGGTAATTAATAAGGTATTTGGAGAGAGTGGGGTACCATGTTATCCTTTTCTCATATTGGAAACATAGTATCAAAACGTATGAGTGAAAATAATCAAACAACGAGTGAACAGTCTGCGCCTGTAGCAAGACCAAAACAAAAAAATGGTCTTTTGAAATGGGTTGTGATTGGTGTTCTAGCCCTTGCTCTTATAGCAGTAGTTGCAGTTAAGAAATTCGATTTGCTCGGTGGTAGTGGGGCAGTAGATGACACAGGAGCAAGTGCACTTGATGCAAATGCTATAGTGGCAAAATCTGACAAAATTACGGTTACACGAGGAGAGCTTGACGAAAAAATAGATCAGGTCAGACGATCACTCCCACCAGACTCTATAGACCCTACACAAGATGCAGCTTTTGAGCTGCAACTCCTCGATGATCTTATAAGTCTCAAACTTCTTACTGTAGAAGCAGAATCAAAAAATTACACAGTAAGCGATGATGAGCTTAATGCAGAAATAACATTACTCGTAGAACAGTTTGGAGGACAAGAAGCCCTCAATCAACAGTTGGAAGCACTGGGCATAAGCGACGAAGAGCTACGTACAAATATGCGTAATGAGCTACTTATACGTCAATTACTCGAAGCTGAAACAACTATAGATGAGGTTGAGGTGACAGATGCAGAAATCGCAGAAGCCTATAAAGCAACAGTAGGTGAAGCAGAGGACGCTCCACCACTTGAACAAGTGACTGAACTTATTCGTTCTGAAATCGTAAACCAAAAGAGTGCAGGAATCGTACAAGCGTATGTCGATGGACTTCGCGAAAAAGCTAACGTTGAAGTGACTCTTGAATAATTTACCCCTCTATGTCTAAAAAAGCACAAGCTTCAAAAAAAAGCTTGAGGCATGCCTCGTTCAACTATGTTGGGACATACTATGGGATTCAAGAATTTGAACTCAAAAAAAATGGTTTGCGTGTACTGTATCAACACATCAATACTGCTCCCGTAGTCGGAATCATGGTTACTTACTTGGTAGGGAGTCGGCATGAGGTCTCTGGTACCACAGGGTCTACACATATTCTTGAGCACCTCATGTTTAAGGGTTCCAAGAATTTTCCACCAAAAAATGGTGAGAGTACACTTGAATTGTTGACCAAAAAAGGAGCACTTGTGAACGCGAGTACATTTCTGGATCGTACCAATTACTATGAGGTACTTCCTGAAAAGTATTTTGAATTTGCACTATCGCTTGAAGCTGACAGAATGCGCAATGCATGTATCACTAAGAAGGATCTCAAAGAAGAGTTGCCTGCGGTACGGAGTGAGTATGCGATGCATTTAGGTAATGACCCAGTGGAATTTCTAGAGGAGAAAATGTGGTCCATTGCTTTCCTTGC